>Ga0209249_1000341_pt1 | contig 59318 bp, 57 predicted proteins | sample SaaInlV_200m_DNA_4_FD_184653 | JGI IMG/M metagenome (GOLD analysis project Ga0209249, IMG submission 184653) | Marine microbial communities from expanding oxygen minimum zones in the Saanich Inlet - SI037_S3LV_200m_DNA (SPAdes) (version 2) | ecosystem: Environmental > Aquatic > Marine >...
ATCAGCTGGGCGATGGCATAGTTGCTGCCTAGTGCCAGTTTTTGCAGGGATTCCATAAAATCACAATCCCGCTCAAAATCCTGTAGCAGTAATAATTCCTCTAACTGTTGCCAGTGGAAACTATCCGGTCCAATCAATTGTTCAAATTGATCCATATCACAATCTATTTAATTTAAATGCAAATGAGAAAGATTATTATTTACAATAAGATAATTTGTATTTAATATCCTGTTTATATTGTTAGTCCTGATTCTGTCAGGTCTTTGTTTGAAAATTATATAGGAGTCATCTAAATGAAGCTAAAACATCTTGCAGTTATGGTGTTGTTTTTTATGTCAGTGAATGCACTTGCATCAGAAGTTAATGTGTATTCAGGCAGAAAGGAAAAGCTGATTAAACCGCTTTTGGATCGCTTTACCGCAGAAACCGGAATTAAAACCAATCTGGTTACGGCTAAAGCAGATAAACTTTTAACCCGTTTAAAAAATGAAGGACGCAATACACCTGCTGATGTGTTTATTACGGTAGATGCGGGCCGTTTGTATCGAGCTAAACAGGCTGGAGTGCTTGCTTCGGTTGAGAGTTTGGCGCTAAATTCAGCCGTTCCTGCTCATTTACGTGATCCTGAAGGTCAATGGGTTGGCCTGTCACAACGTGCACGGGTAATTTTTTATGCCAAAGACCGAGTGAAACCAGAGCAGCTGTCAACTTATGAAGATTTGGCGAGCGATAAATGGAAGAGAAAGATTTGTATTCGAGGTTCCGGGAATATTTATAACCAGTCTCTTGTAGCTTCTTTGATTGCTTCTAATGGTAAGGATGAAGCTCAACAATGGAGCAATAAGCTGGTGAAAAATATGGCTCGTCCCCCAAAAGGTGGAGATCGTGATCAGATTAAGGCTGCGGCGGCAGGTCAGTGTGACATTGCGATTGCCAATACTTATTACTACGGCAGCATGTTAACCAATAAAAAAGATCCTTCTCAGGTCAAAGCTGCAGAATCGATGGCTGTGTTCTGGCCAAATCAACAGTCAAGGGGTAGTCACGTAAATATCAGTGGCGCTGGCATAACGAAATATGCAAAAAATCCTGTCAATGCTCTGAAATTACTGGAGTTTCTGGTTAACCCCGAATCTCAAAAATGGTATGCAGAAGTTAATTTTGAGTACCCGGTGAGTGAAACGGCTGAAATTAGTGAACTGGTGAAAAGCTGGGGTTCGTTTAAATCTGACAAACTGAATCTGGATATTCTCGGAAGGAATAATGCAGAAGCGGTTCGAACTATGGATCGTGCTGGCTGGAAATAGATCAACCGGTGAGAATAATCTCAGCTGACAGGATTAATGAATATTATTAGTAATGGGAATATCTTGCGAATTTCAATAGATAAACTGTGGCAACCCGGCATCATTCTGGTGGCGCTATTGCTGAGCATTCCAGTATTAACCATTGCGGGTTTTGTGTTTGAGCCTTCGGGTGAAAACTGGGAGCACCTTAAACAAACAGTGCTTCCAGAGTATCTGGCAAATTCTGCTTTGCTGGTATTAGGCGTCACTGTGGGCACCTTGTTAATTGGAGTGTCAACTGCGTGGCTAACAGCCATGTGCCAGTTTCCGGGCAAAAAACTCTTTGTCTGGTTACATACTTTCGCTGCGCTTCAGGCTCCTGCTTCCTCCACAGCGCGCACCGGTGGTCCGCGGGCAGCGCGCTCGAGCCCGGCGAGGACCCGGCCTGTCTCGGGCCCCCGCACCACGGCGCGGAGCCGCGCAGGCGACGCTAGATGGACGCTTCGGGGGGCGTTCTGGTAGAGTCCGAGGGGCGTTGATGTTTCCTATCCCCTATCTTCCGAAATGAACAAACAAGGTGGCAAAAGATGAACCTGAGATTTTTCTTTAACTGCGCAGTGCTGCTCAGCTTGTTCGCTGTCGGCTGCGCGAAGCCCCCCCAGGACGCCCCCCCCCAGAACGAGCCCCAATGGAGGGCGACCAACCAGCATATCTGGTACTATGCAGCCTCCGTCTATGCTGACAATACACCTTATGGGACACCGATGTGGGCCCGAACGGTCTGGGATGAGATCGTACAGGTGGACCCCGAAGCGCCGCTTGAGTACCGACCGTTCTGGGTTATGACGACCGGAGACGAGGACCCCCTGACGGATGAATTCTATGAGGAAATCCGGGAGCGAACAGCAGCCGGGTTTCGAGTTGTCTATACACTAAAGAACGAAGAAGCCACGCCCGCCGACTTGCGCCGCGACGTCGAAGAAATGGACCGTCGAGATGCGCTTCCCTGGGGCGTGGGTCTCTGGAACGAGCTTGAGTTTGGCCAGGCCATCACACCGCAGGAATTCGCCGATGTGATGTTGGATGCCAATCTACCTGCGGAACTCGAGGCGCTTCACTCCGAGTTCGGCGTAATGGTGTCGCCTCCCGGCCTGTCGAGCTTCTCCAATGTCTTGTTTTTCGGCTACGGTGAGGTCATCCGCGATCTCTTCGCAGGCCGGCCAGGGGTGTTTGTTAAACTCCATAGCTACGGGCATGTGCAACCCAAGTACTGGGTCGAATTCGATGCCAAAGAGCGCATCCGCGAGGTGATTGGCATGCCTGAGGCGGTGATTCTCCTTGAGGAGACCGCCAACTCTTTTGTCGGCGAGTGGCAAGATCCCAAGCCGGGCGTGGGAGATGCGCAAGGTGCCGAGTTTATGCGAGCAGCGATGTACGCGGGGATGCAGACCGAGATTCCGACGTGCCACTTCATGCTTTACCACTATTGGAGCAATTGGAACGATATCAGTGACCCCGTCGAGGGTGCCCTTCGGCGCGAAGAGGCCAGAGCGGTCTTCGAGTGGATGCGAGCCACCGGCGACCCGGCCCCGGAGGGGGCATTGGAACTCGAGAACCCCAGTGGGCGGGAGATCGACCCCGATGAGTGGGAGGCGCCGTAAGCGCGTGATGGACCGACCCACCTCTTATCGGACCTATACGCCCGGGGTGGCTGCATCGGGTGCAAGGCTTTAGCGCCAAAATAAGCGGCCGATACTTTGTAAAGTGCGCTAATGTTGGCACCGGTCAAACCAGCGGACAGTCTGAAGACCGAAGGTGGTAAGCCCCGGGGTGTCGCGCGTGAGGTGAGGAAGGCGGTAAAGGCGGTTTGCGAAAACCTACCGAGAGCAGGCCACGATGCCCCACCCCCAGACGACTCAGCCGCCTTCCTCACCCTCGATCGTGGCGGTTGAGGCGCTCTCCTGTCAAGGCCAGTACGGTGCGGTGACCCGGCTCTTTAAATGATTCGTTGTCACTTATCAAAGCTTATGGGTGAGCACAAAATGAAAGTTATTGATGTAGCCAGAGAAACTGAACTACATAGAAATACAATCTCACTACTCTACAAAGAAACTGCTACAAGAGTGGACATGGATACGATAAATAAACTTTGTAAATTGTTTAAATGTGGTGTTGGAGATTTATTTGAATTTGTTGATGAAGACTCATAGACGACAAAATTGCAAACAGATATCGTTTCAACCTGAATGCCTTATCGGTTATGCATTAAAAAAATTATATATTGCCCAGGTAAGGTTTTTTCAGTTTTAGCGTTAGAAGTTATAAAATATCAATCACTAGTCAGCAATCACCCCAAACTTGATTTGGGGGGGTAAAGCCGAATTAGGGCTCATCAATAATTATATTTTTCACACTGAAATTTGAGTATAACGATACTCGTAAAAAAGCGGTGACCTGCTCAAGTTAACTGTAAGTCTATGAAAGACCTTAACGCTTCTTTGTTGTAATGCAGCTCTAAGGCGACATTAACCAAACAACTTTATATGACGGCAATCGATCCGTTCCTGACAGGCTTTAAGCACTGGTAGTTTCATGGAGAAGCAAGTCATTTTACTAGGCAGCGGAGAAGGCTAAAAGCAGTTCATATAAAGACGTCTGTGTATCGCTCTCGGATATGAAATGACACCGCCATAACGGTACCAGAGTATTTTGCCGTGTTATCATAACCAGCTCTCAAATTTGGCACGAGTATCATGGCATTACGTTTTTTTATTACCCACCAGATTGCAAAAGCAAGCAACGACCCCGCCGCGAAACTCAACTGTAGCGTACTCGAAGGCAACGCCGACGACGGTGCCCTCGCCCCGTACTACCAGCAAGCCGCGTCCCAGCTTAAAAGCATACTGATGCAGCGCAGCGGCAAGTGTTATGGCGTGTTCTCAGATGAGCAACCTATCGTGCGCGGCCTAATAAAAGATTGGCAACGCGATGAGATGTCGTTCCAAAGTTTTTCTAAACGCTTAACCGAACACCTTAGCTCTACACTCGATAGCAGCAAATTTGAGATGGATGGCTACCTTGCCTATTTTTACGAAACCCAGGCCGACTACGATAAACTCTATGTCTTTCACCTGCGCCATAAAGAGAGTGTGAGCGTGGGAACAGACATGAGCTTAACGGAAACTCGCTACATCGACTTCTCCAGTACAGGCTTTGGTGTATGCATTAACCTCACGGATTGGCAACAAGACAGCGACAGTAAGTACATTACCTTCTCGTTTGGTCGGGGTGATAAACCTCTGCAAAACCACATGGCAACCGGCATAGGTTTTACCGATACCTTAAACACCCAAGCCGAAACTGAAGAATTTTTATCCATTAGTGATCAGTACAGCCAAACACTGCCCGAAGAACAACGCTATGAGTACAAGGCCAAGGTAGTTGATTACTGCATGGAACAAGATCTACGTGGCGACCCCGTTGTATTTGATGAGCTCGCAGACCACCTGGCCGCTGAAACAAAATCGCACTCTTCCGAAGAGTTTTCGCACTTCATCATCGATAAGAAAAAAGAAACGCGCCAACAACAGCGCGGCAATTCCGGCTTAAGCCCCGAGCTACTAGCCGGCCAAGGCGCACCCATGATTGAAGTGGAGGAAGCAATAAAAGCCGAACTCATTCCCGATCGTAAACAACTGCGTAAATTTATTCGTTACAGCGGAAAAAACAAAGGTTTAAGCATTAGCTTTTCGGCTAATTTAATGGGCGAAGGCATTGAATTTGATGCCGCTAACAAACGCCTCATCGTTAATGCCATTCCTGAAAGCCTATTAAATCAACTAAAAGGAAAATCCAAATACGATGACGAAGGCTAAGATTTCAGCAATTTTTGTTAATCGTCGCCCAATAAAAAACCCTCAATTGAGGGTTTTTTATTGCAGCTAAACAATGGCAAATTACGGCACAACAGGATTATTTCCGCCGACAGCTACCAGGAGCAGCCATTTAAATTCACCTAATGAACTAGTACTACCGACCCATTTCGAACAATCAGTAAGCAGGGTTGTATGACCCGTCTTGCGACAAAGCCGCCGTTCACTTATGTGAATTTAGGTATCCTGAATAGGCAAGTATCGACCCTAACCTGTCATTCCCTACAGAATGTAGGCGGCGGCTGGTTCGTGCCAGAAGCAGACTTTGACCTTGATCAAACTACCTTCAAATGCAAACTGCCTATTCTTCGAGCGAGCGTAGCGTGTAACAGTCTTGGATCATCCTACTTAAATATGATTTTAATCTGAGCTATAGGAAAATATTGTAATTGTGAGAGTTTCCTCACTGTTAAATTTTAAAAGTTTTTCAGGCTTTATAGTATTTCGGGTTCCATCTAGGACATGAAAATTTTCACTATTAAAAGATGTAATATTTAATTCTGTAGTTTCCTCTAATTCACTCATAATATGACCACTCAATAAATGTTAATTGGATAATATTATCTATAGCTTTTTTTGATGTGATTTAAATCACACAAGGTTCTTAATGAATTTAATTAGTTAAAAAATTGTGTTCAACATCACACTCTTGAGTGCCGTCAAGAACCTTATATTCAATCTATAGAAAAGATTTAATCAAGCATATAGCGCTACTAGTGATAGTAAAATCTATCACAGTATTTGCGTTTACCTATCTTTTTTATGGAATGAAAGGCAGCTACGGGTCGTGAAGAGACAAATTGCTACTGGAAGGAACCTCCTTTTTACTCTTGATTAGATTTCCAACAGAAGCTCTTGAATGACCGGTATTCGTTTTTGTGAAAAAGGAAATGCACGATGCTAATAGAGCAACGGCCATTATATCTAGCAACTGCTACCAGAGTATGACCAAAGCGGCCAGGCTATGCTGTTAACTACATTCGACTGGCATTTCCAGAACTAGTATTGATCTGAATTATAGACTCAACAACGGGCTTAAGGCATGATTGCATAAAACTATAAGCTCTTTTATATGCATCAGCCTTTCCGGAAAATATTATTAATTCTAATTGTGGCATTTTTTCAAAGTGCCACAGGTACATTACTGGCAAATGATGAAGAAGTCAGTTTTGAAGAAGCCTTCGAACTCGGGTTTAACGATGCCCCGGTAGAGCGTGAAATAATTCACCCGGAATGGTTCAAGGATTCATTTTTAGATTTACGTGAAGACCTGGATGATGCTGTTCAGGAAGGAAAGAAGGGGATAGCTTTGTATTTCGGCCAGGAACATTGTGCGTACTGCAAAGCGCTGATGGAAATAAATTTCACAAAACCTGATATCGTCAAATATTTTCGTGAGCACTACGATATTATTTCACTGGATATCTGGGGCAGTCGCACAATAACTTTATTTGATGGTAGCGAAATTTCCGAACGCGACCTGGCTATTCAACAAAACACTAACTTTACGCCTTCACTGATCTTTTTTGATGAAACAGGCAAAATTGCCTTCAAGATGCGCGGCTATTACAAACCGTATCAGTTTCAGGCTGTAATGAAATATATTGTTGAAGATTTCTATAAAACAGAAAGCTTTCGCGATTACCTGGAACGTGCTGATCCACCCCCGCGTTTTACCGAAGAGGAAATGAATGAACATGAACAAATTTACAAAGGTCCGATAGTTCTGGACAGACGTGCTGCCGCCAGCAACAAGCCATTAGCAGTTATCTTCGAACAACAGCAGTGCCATGCCTGCGATCAACTGCATTCTGAACCGCTCAATAATGATGAAACCAAGCAGTTACTAAAAGGATTCGAATTACGACAACTGGATGCATGGTCTGACACACCGGTCATCACACCAAATGGCAATAAAATCACTGCTACTGAATGGGCCAGGCAATTAGGTATACATTACATGCCGACGACTGTTTTTTTTAATGAGCAGGGCAATGAAATTTTAAGAATCGATTCAGTAGTAAAGCTCTATCGCATGAGAAGTATATTGAGTTTTATTCTGACTGATGGATATAAGAATTTCGATACATTTCAACATTGGCGACGTTATATTTCGATAGAGCGTTAGATTCCTGTAGCTGACATTCCTGACTGGCTGTAGTCATAATCTTTGAAGTGGTGTTTGGAGTCATTAATTATTCTAGCAACTGCTGGTTTTATGAACTAACCCAAATATGAATTTATTGGTCTCAGGTCGCTAGTTAAACACTACACTTTCAGTGCAAGGCTTTAGCTGCAACACATTATCTGGAAATGAGTTGCAAGTATCGTTGAAGTTATTGGGTAGGGTGTGCCGTGCGCACCATTGGCGTTAGCACTGAAATTCAGTGGTGCGCACGGCGCACCCTACAAAGTGCTAATCAAAGGAAAATGTTTTTCAGGGGATGACTTTTAGTCCATAGGTTGAGTAGTAGTTTTATTGAAACTATATAAATATCTGATGCCATTTTTTCAACCAAATTAACTGGATACAAATTTTAACGTGTTGAATTGCTGACGAAACTCCGAAACCTCATTGGCAATATCTTCCTGAGGTCGGCGATCTAATAAACTATCTGCAATTAAACCTGAAAGTTGTTCCATGTGTTGCACTTCCATGCCCGTACGCACTATTTCAGGTGTACCAATGCGTAACCCATTCAAGTCACCTTGTACTTCATTAATGGGTAAACCAATACCACACATCAACATATTCGCTTTGCGCAGATGCCTGGACATGCTTTGTCCTCCACCAAAACTTGTTGCTTCTATGGCAAACTGGTGGGAGTCAGTAGCAAAGTTTAGATCATTTTGATTGACTGTAAAAATAGGTAAATCTTGATGTTGTAATGCTGAAGCTAGTGTCCGACTAGTTTCGACCATTGCTTTCGCATAGTCTGAACCATATTCACGCCAGTCAAGTAATGTTACGGCCAGAGCTGCTGATTTGGCCACGTCAAAATTGGCTGTTAAACCCGGGAAGGCGATGGCATCAATCTTCTCCATCAATTCGCTGCTGTTCGAAACTATTAATCCACCTGGTGGACCACCAAGACTTTTGTAAGTACTAAAAGTCATTATGTGCGCACCTTCGTCAAGTGGATTTGGCCAGTGTTTTCCGGCGATCATGCCGCATTGATGAGCAGCATCGAATAACAGGTATGCACCGACTTCATCTGCTATACCTCTAATTTCTGTGACTGGATGAGGTAGTAGATTAAGGCTGCCACCTATAGTAATAAGAGCTGGCTTTAAACGATGCGCCTGATCGCGTAATTTATTAAGATCGATCGTATAACAGTCACGGTCAACTTCAGCCTGATGAATATTCAATCCAAATAGACCTGCCGCTCCATCATTATGGTGAGTCACATGTCCTCCAATTGATGCCGGTGGAACAATAATATTATCTCCCGGCTTACAGGTCGCCATGAATGCATATAGATTGGCCAGTGCTCCTGAACCTACCCGAATTTCAGCAAATCGCGCAGAGAAAATCTCTCGTGCCAGAGTATTAGTTATGATTTCTATTTGTTCAATGGCCTCTAGACCCATTTCGTATTTATCTCCCGGATGGCCGAGCGAAGGTCGGGTACCCAGGCCGGAAGAGAGTAAAGCTTCTGCACGGGGATTCATGATATTTGTAGCAGGATTTAAGTTGATGCATTGCTGTTCATGAGTTTGACGGTTTTTTTCCGCCAGATGATCGATATGCTTTAAAAGCCAGTGAGTATCGTGCAATTGCGTCTGATCAATTATTTGATTGGCGTAGTCATTCAGCTTTGTTTGTAACCAGGGAATCTCGTATGTCATTTGTTTTTCCAAAATGATGATTGATTCAATTTCAACAATCAGTCCTGAAGGGCTTTTGCATGGTAAGCGAGATGCTCACCAATGAACGTTGAGATGAAGTGATAGCTGTGATCATAGCCATCCTGCATCCTGAGTTCAATCGGAAAACCACGTTCGGAACAGACATCGAGCAATGCTTTAGGATGCAACTGGTCGGCAAGAAATTCATCCGCCGTTCCCTGGTCAATCAACATTGGAATTGGCTCTGCCCCGTTTTTAACCAGTTCGGTAGCGTCATATGGTTTCCAGTAATTTTGATCATTACCAAGATAAGCACCGAAGCATCCTTCCCCCCAGCCGCAGATAGTCGGATGACAGATTGGCGAAAACGCCGAGACTGATCGATAAGCCCCGCTTTCCCTTAATCCACAGATTAGTGCACCATGCCCGCCCATCGAATGCCCGGTGATTGATTTTACTCCGGGAATAATGGGTAACTCAGATTCGATCAGCGCGGGTAATTCGCGGGTCACATAATCGTACATCTGATAGTGCTGCACCCAGGGTTCAACTGTTGCATTGACGTAAAATCCCGCCCCCTGACCGAGATCGTAACGATCGGGTTCATCGGGAACATCATCACCGCGCGGGCTGGTATCTGGCATCACCAGGGCAATGCCAAGCTCAGCAGCATAGCGTTGTGCTCCCGCCTTTGTGCGCACATTGTCATCGCTACAGGTCAGGCCGGATAACCAGTACACAACGGGCACCTTTTGTTGTTGTGCCTGCGGTGGCAGGTAGACAGAAAAAGTCATTTGGCACTGGCAAACATCAGACTGGTGCTGGTAACGGTTTAGATAGCCACCAAACTCCTTGATCGTTTCAATTTTGGTCAAACTGGACATTACTACACTCTCTAAAAGGTAACTACTGAACGAATACTTTTACCTGCGTGCATCAGGTCGAAGGCTGTATTGATTTCTTCAATCGGCATGGTATGTGTCACCATCATGTCCAACTCGATCTGGCCATTCATGTAGCGATCTACATAACCCGGCAGTTCGGTGCGCCCCTTTACCCCGCCAAACGCAGTGCCTTTCCAGGTTCGCCCTACAACCAGGTTGAAAGGTCTGGTAGAGATTTCCTGGCCAGAGCCAGCTACACCGATTACCGTTGAGACCCCCCAGCCCATGTGGGTGCACTCAAGAGCATCGCGCATGACATGTACATTGCCGATACATTCAAACGAGTAATCCGGACCCCCATTGTAAGTGTCTTGCATGTACTCGACAAACGAACCATCTATTTCTTTTGGATTGACAAAATCTGTCGCACCAAGCTGGCGCGCAAATTCAAATTTATCCGGGTTTACATCAATCGCAATAATGCGTTCTGCTTTGGCCATGACGGCACCCTGGATACAGGACAGGCCGATACCACCCAGGCCGAAAACAGCTACAGTCGAACCAGCTTCAACCTTGGCAGTGTTTAAAACAGCACCAATTCCGGTGGTCACTCCACACCCTAACAGACAGGCTTTATCCAAAGGTGCTTCGGGGTTGATCTTTGCCAGAGCGATTTCGGGTACCACGGTGTATTCGGAAAATGTAGAGCAGCCCATGTAGTGATAAATAGGTGAACCATTCATTGAAAAGCGGCGGGTGTTATCCGGCATATAACCCGTCCAGACTGTTGCCGCTATTGACTGACACAGGTTTGTTTTTGGTGAGCGACAATACTCACATTCACCACACTCTGGAATATACAGTGGAATCACATGGTCACCCGGTTTTAAATCTTTAACTCCTGGCCCACATTCAACAACCTCACAACCACCTTCATGGCCTAATACACAGGGAAAAGCACCCTCGGGATCATCTCCGGACAGGGTAAAGGCATCGGTATGACAGACACCGGAAGCTACGACTTTTAATAGTACCTCTCCCTCCCTGGGTCCTTCTACATCGATCATTTCGATAGCGAGTGGTTTTTTCGGCTCCCAGGCCACAGCTGCTTTTGCTTTCATGTAGATTCCTCTATCAGTGGTTAGTATTTAGACCTGAATCCGTAACTTCAATCCGGCTGCAAGAGCCTAATGCACTGAAATTACGGATTCAGGTGAGACTTAAAATAATTTAGAATGAATGTTCATTATTGTCAAATAGTATTCTATAATTAGTATAAATTACTGTTATTATTTACAAATTGTTCAAACTTGATTATTTATTGACCCGTATGCCCTATCTATCACGCCCCGAACCCGATCCGAAGCCAATGGATTGCCGTATCCTGACTGCAGCACTTAAGTTGTTTGTCAACCAGGGGTATCACAATGTCTCGGTGCACGATGTACAGAAACAGGCTGATGTCAGTATTGGTTCAATCTATAAACATTTTGGTGGTAAGGAAGGTATGGCCAAAGCATTGCACGAACGTTTGCTGGTGGAAATGAATGAAATGGTCGATTCTGTTATTGCTCAGGATCTGACGATCATCGAACAATGCAACCGTATCATCGAGCTGCTATTCGAATACACCGAAACCCGCTGCGAAATCATCGCTTTTATCCTGCACGCCAATCACACAGAATTTATTTCAGATGAACCCCCGATCTGTTCAGCTGAACCGTTCCAGAAAATTCGTGACATGGTGCAGCGCGGTATGGATACCGGTGAAATTCAGGCTTATGACTGCTTGATAGCAGCTTCAGTCATTTTTGGTGGAGCATTCCGCCTGATCCATATGCGCCTCGATGGACTCATTGATCGACCACTGCCAGAGCTTTACGAGCAACTTATCGATGCGACCTGGAGGGGTATGAAAATCCAGGTTGAACCTGGTGTCTCCAACAAGTAAAGACAACGGTATTACAGCCTGAATCTTGAGTTCCACAAGAATACTCACAAATTATACTGATTCCAAACGGGCTGTTTCTGACGCGGCTTTCAACAACCACCTTTCAAAGCAGAAGGATAGAAAGTCTTTTGTAATTAACTAGAATGAATATTCATTTTAATCTTTATTTACTGTATAGTCGCAACAATATTCAGCTGAAAATCTGAACAATACAGATATACAGCGAAATAAAAAGCTGGCTGCAAAGACAGTCATATGATCCCGGGGAGCATAAATAATGAATGAAGCAGTTGCTGAAGCAAATATAGCCAATATTACCTGGAAAACTTATCTAGCTTTATGTAAACCAAAGGTAGTTTTACTGATTGTCTTTACTGCAGTTGTCGGAATGCTGCTAGCTTCTGCTGCTAACCCACCCTGGGCCACTGTCTTTTTTGCAATTTTTGGGATTGGTCTGGCAGCGGCAGCGGGTGCTGCAGCCAACCACTGGGTAGATCGGAGAATAGATGCCATTATGGCGCGTACCCAAAGCCGACCATTACCGCAACACCAGATTTCCCCGATATCAGTTATCGGCTTTTCACTACTGCTAGCTACCCTGTCAATGGTAATGCTTGTCACACAGGTCAATTTGTTAACTGCACTGCTCACTTTTATATCGATGATCGGTTATGCGATTATCTATACCGTATTCCTTAAACCGGCTACGCCCTACAATATCGTTTTGGGTGGTGCAGCCGGGGCTACACCACCGCTGCTAGGCTGGACTGCGGTCACTGGAGAAGTGCACACCGAGGGGCTACTGTTATTTCTGATCATATTCATCTGGACCCCTCCGCATTTCTGGGCACTAGCTATAAAACGCAGGGAAGAATACGCCAGAGCCGAGGTGCCGATGCTGCCGGTTACCCATGGAGTTGCATTCACCAAGTTACAAATCCTTTTCTATACAGTGATGCTGGTGATAATCAGTGTACTGCCTTTCACCATCCAGATGAGTGGTATCATTTATCTGTCTGGAGCCCTGTCTCTGGGCATCGGGTTTCTTTGGCATGCGATTCGGCTTTTCAGGGAAGACGGAGACAGCCATGCTGGACCAACCTTTGGATACTCAATATTTTACCTCAGCATGCTGTTCGGGTTTTTACTTCTTGACCACTATGCAAGAATAATTATCCGTTTGTGGCTGTAATCAAATATAACGTTGATTAGCTCTAGTCAAATGGATTGTAAGCTCTGCGGCCTTCCAGCTACGCCAGAATTGCAACAGGACGATCACGTATTTTGCTGTATAGGTTGCCGGGAAGTATACAGGCATTTTGGCTCTATCACCTTGCCCGGACCGAGCTCAGCAAATAGTGAAACTAAAATTGAACCGGAAGGAAATGAGGCTTACCTACGAATCGATGGAATGCATTGTTCTTCATGTGAATTATTGATCGAAAGGCACTCTCTTCAGGTTAAAGGTATTGTCGCTGCAAAAACCAACTATGCTACTGCCACCACAAAAATCATCTATAATCCAGAGCAGATTGACGAATCTGATTTACCAGAACTGATCAGCCGCTCCGGCTACCATGCCCGCTTCAGTCAGGACAAGGCTCCCGATTACGACTATCGCATGCCAATGCTGCGCCTGGTGACTGCCGAAAGCCTGGCAGCGACAATTATGATGATGTATCTGGCCTTCTACTACCCGGTCCATCTTGGCTTGATTGATATTGCTGAACTGGAACCAGTCCATTGGCTGGTTCACAAGGCTGTACCGATGGTACTGCTTTTTCTTACCAGCATTCTAATTTTCTATGTTGCATTACCTATTTTTCGAGGTGCCTGGATCGGTCTTCGTACCGGTGTGTTGAATATGGATAACTTATTAGCAATCGCCATTCTTGCGGCTTATGGATTCAGTATTGGGCAGATGATCATCGGTACGCTTGAACTATATTTCGACGTTGCTGCCACGATTATTGCCGTGGTGACAATTGGCCGCTATTTAGAACGCGAAGCCAAGGAAAAAGCCACAGAAGCCCTTGCTAGTATTATGGATGCATGGATACCTTTTGCACGAGTCCGCAGGGATGGAAATCTGCACATGCTATCGATCGATGAACTACATCCAGCAGAGCACATCTTTGTTTACCAGGGAGAAATGATCCCGGCAGACGGTATAATTGTCGAAGGGCAGTGTGCAGTGGATGAATCGCTTATGACTGGTGAGCCATTCCCTGTTACCCGCAATGTTGGTGACCGCATCCTGGGTGGCACCCGCAACGTCGAAGGCACAGTTGAAGTCGAGGTTGGACATGTCGTCGCAAGTCAGCTCGACAATCTGGCTCGCGTATTATGGAATGCACAAAGTTCTACAGCTGGTACACTTGGTATGGGTGACAGGGTGGCACGCCTGTTTGTTCCCACGGTGCTGATTCTGGCACTTGGAGTTAGTTTCTGGTTATACAGCGGAGGTGCCTCTCTCGGCACCGCACTGCTCGCGGGTATGGCTACGCTGATAGTCTCCTGCCCCTGTACTTTTGGTTTAGCTATCCCTCTGACCTCTGCAGTGGGGGTCAGTGTTGCTCTGAAGAAAGGTATCATCATCGCCAGTGCCGATGCATTTGAAAAAGCCCGGCAGATTCATACGATTGCAATCGACAAGACCGGTATTTTATCAACTGCGAACATGTCCGTCAGCAATGTGGTCGGGCCACCTGAAGTCATCGAATATGCTGCTGCGGTTGAAAGGCTATCACCACATCCGATTGCCGAAGCCATTGCCCGACTTAATTCGCGATACGAGGCAAAAGATATCAAAAACTATCCCGGAAAAGGGGCCGTAGCACAAGTTGAGAACCATTCTGTCGCGGTTGGCAGTAAATCACTTTTTACCATACTGGGGTGGGAAATTCCGAAAACGCCAATCACACCCGATCCAGAACAGGCTGTGAAATCCTATGTAGGCTGGGATGGAAAGATTTACGGCGTGATAACCACCGAGGATCAACCCCGGCCGGGCTGGAGCCAGGTGGTTGACAGGCTGCGTAAGCAGGCTCATGTAGTTTTACTGACCGGTGCAGAAACGGCTGGATCATTCGGAGAAAAATTTGATGATGTTTTTACCGGTATACCACCTGAAGGTAAAGCCTCGGTGATCAGGCAGTTAAAAACTAAGGGGGTTGTCGTGATGATTGGTGATGGCAGCAATGATGCTCCTTCACTCGCAGAAGCTGATCTCGGTATCGCATTCGGGGCACCGACCGCATTGGCTGCCGATGCAGCCGATGTGATCATTCCCGGTGACAGGCTGGATTGCATCTTTGTGACCTTTGAGATACTTCAGTCAATCCGGCTCAGGATTAGGCAAAACCTGGTGTGGGCACTGCTGTATAATGCCATCGCTATTCCGATTGCTGTCTCGGGCATGCTCAATCCCCTTTTTGCAGCACTGGCAATGTCTTCCAGCAGTTTGTTAGTAATCTGGAATTCATCCAGGCAACTCGTTCCTGATGAGACACCAGATACTCTGGAAGATCAGCACACTGCCCTCCAGAATGTGAGTCACATTTAACTGCTTACTAATTTTCTCCGAGGTTGCCTTTGTGCTTTTGAAATAAAAAGAGGAAGTTCGGCTAATAACCCTGAGCGTGGGTATTTTAGCTAGTAAGTTAATAAACTCTTCACTTAGACCATAAGAAAAATACTCCTGATCCTGCTCAGGACTTAAGTCAGCAAAAGCGAGAACTGCTATAGATTTTTCACTTTTGTTATCGGCTTTAGTTCCAGGGGCCTGTAGGGTTTCACTTCTCCCTGCAACTTCTTCAATGTTAGCAATGAACTGATAAGCACGACCATGAATGGTTTTAATAACCTGTTGTTTTTGCCCGTCTTCCTCAAGGACTTTACGAGTGCTTTTAATATGGTTACTTAATGAGGTATCGGAAACGATTCTTCTTTTATCAGTAAATTTTATACCAGTTATTCTTTCAAAATTTTCATATAGTGAATTTCTAAATGCCCATATAACAACTTTTACTAAAACAGGCATGAAGCAAATCAAATACTCAACGAACTTAAGTAGTATAATCAATCAACTATTAGAAAAAATGAAGAGGAAATTCTACATGGAATTAAAGGTAACACTTGAAGGTAATAAAAAAGTTTCAACACACATCGGTGATCACCTGATCATGACTGATCAGCCTGAAAAGAGTGGCGGCAGCAATACCGCACCTGCTCCCTATGATTTATTTTTAGCTTCTATAGCAACCTGTGCCGGCTTTTATGTACAGTCTTATTGTGATAATAAAAATATTGACTGTTCTGGCATTGAGATTACTTTGAAAGCCAGACGTGATGATAAAAAGGTAATAAATGGCTTTGTCACAACGATTCATGTGCCTGAAGAAATTCCTGAAAAACTACATGGTGTGCTGAAAAAAGTTGCATCGCAGTGTGCTGTCAAAAAAACTATCATGAACAATCCGGACTTTATTGTCGAGACTATAAAACGATAAATCTATAATCCCAGATTTTGAAAGAAAGTGTGTCGTCTACCACAGGGTGTATGAAAACTATTTACTATAAAAGCATTGTGGAAAATGTGATCTGAATATGAATACTTCCTAGCTTTAAAGTGGACAAGTACGAGTGAATTACGTGCTAAATTCTACCTGCAATGGCAATAATTTAATGGTTTTGTAATTTTTTGAGTTTTCACACAACCTGTGCCATCAGGAACCATTTAACTCTTCACCTAAATGTTTTAATCTTAGAGGCAACAGAATGAGTAGACATAAACCTTCTTATGAATGATCTGAAAAGTATAGGGTATAGCGACTGGTTTAAGAGTCGGTCGGATGATGAAAAAATGGCCGCTCATGGTGTTGCCCGGGTAGTTTCTGTACATAAAGACAGCTACACAGTCACAAAAGGTGGAGATGAGATATTTGCTGAATTATCAGGAAATCTTCTCTATTCTACAGAGTCGGCTAGTGACCTTCCTACCACTGGTGATTGGGTATATGCTGATTTTTACGATGATGAAACCCATGCAATTATATATGGCGTTTTCCCAAGAAAGACACTTCTAAAGAGAAAGGCGGCTGGTAAATTAGTGGACTTTCAACTGATAGCAGCAAATATTGACGTTGCTTTCATTATTCAATCTTTAAATGATAATTTGAATTTACGAAGGTTGGAACGCTATTTAGTTATGGTTAATGAAAGTGAGATTATACCTTTTATCCTACTGAGTAAGTGCGATCTTATAGCCAATGATAAGCTCGCTGAGATTAAGAAAAAGATTTTGGATATTGCACCTCAAGCTACGGTGATGGAGTTTAGTAATTTAAACCGAGAAAATATTGATTCCATTTTTGGCTTATTAAAAAGTGGATCTTCCTATTGCTTAATAGGTTCATCAGGTGTGGGCAAAACGACCCTGCTAAATAACATACTAGGTAATAATCATTTTGAAACCCAGTCCGTTAGTAAAATACAAAGTAAAGGTCGACATACAACAACAAGCCGTCAATTAGTTCGATTAGAAAGTGGCGCAATGATAATAGATACTCCAGGAATGAGAGAGCTTGGTAATATTTCAGTCAATGATGGCTTAGATGAAACTTTTTCTGAAATACTTGAGCTTTCTCAGAACTGTAAGTTTAATAACTGCTCCCATAGCAATGAAAAAGGCTGTGCAATTTTGGATTCCATCAAGTCGGGTGAGCTGTCAGAACAACGCTATAAAAACTACCTGAAAATGAAGAAAGAATCAGACTTCAATCAAATGAGCTATGTAGAAAAAAGAAAGAAGGATAAGAGCTTCGCAAAGCTGGTGAAATCGGCGGTTCAGAAAAAAAAGAGATAATGCTCCTATCAATACATTAATAATTAGGAGCTATAAAGCATAGCTCCTTCATTACTTTGTTTTACGGCCAATATTATTTCATTAAAAGGCTCTACTGGATCACCTGCTGATGGTTATAGCTATGCTCAGTTTTGTTGTGTTGTTTTTCGTTAGAATCTCTTAGCTAATTATTGATTGCTCATATATTATCGGTTTCACAAGTAATTTGAGTTCTAACCAAATTGTAAATTAATTTTTTCTATCAAAAATAAAGGACAGGGACATAAGTATGTGGAATAAATATATTCATTTAGCATTATTCATAACTTTTCTTTCATCTTTCAATATAAGCCAGGCCGATAATCAACTTAATCCAACAGATGATTTTTATGCGTGGGTAAATAATGACTGGCTTGAAGCTGCTGTAATACCAGATGAAAAACCTGCAGTAAGTAACTTCTCAATAATTAATGAAAAGGTTTTGGGGCAGTTAAAAACAATGCTGTCGGTACTTCAGAGCTCTACTGATAAGTCAAAGGATGAGCAGAAGGTTGTTGATCTGTATAACGATTATATGAATATTGATAGACGAAATAATCAGGGCATTACACCGATTGAAAGTGACTTAAAAGCTATTGAAGCAATAAAGACGGTTAATGATGTTTTTATGATGTTTGCAAAACTTCAAAAGACTGGTGTCCCTGTACCTTTATTATATGGTGTGAGTGCAGATTATAAGCACTCAGATAAGCATTTGGTTGCTTTAGTACCAGGTGGACTTGGGTTGGGAAAAGATATTCTTGATGGAAAGGATGAGCGCTCTGAAAAGCAAAAAAAGCTTTACACTGAATTACTGTCAAAGCTGTTTATATTAGCTAAATTTGATCAAAGTGAAGATAGGGCTAAGCAAGTGCTTAACCTGGAGAAACAGTTGGCCAGCATACAGTGGACAAAGGTTGAAACTAGAAATATTGAAAAAATCTATAACATTGTAGATCAGGCACAATTGGAGGCAATGTTAGACAGTGTGCCTGCTTCAAGTTATATGAATAGTTTGGGAATTGCTTCGCAAAATCGTTATATGATCATGCAACCCCCTTATATGAAAGGCCTGAATAACCTGATAGGTAGAACCAGTATTGATACATGGAAGAATTATTTTAGAGCAAGAATCCTGTCTTCTTTTGCAGGGTTATTGACATCAGAATTTAAGGCAGCAGAAACAGAGTTTAATATAAAAAAAGGACTTATCAAAAAAGAATCTGCTATGTGGAAGCAAAGTGTTCGCTTTCTAACAGGGAATGTAGAGCAGATGTTAGGGAAGCTCTATATAGAGCACTATTCGAGTGAAAAAATAAAAGCCAAAATTTTAGATGTAATTGGAAATATAAAAGAAGAGTATCGTTTATCAATATCCAATTCAGAGATATTTACTGCGGCAACAAAAAAGAAAGCACTGAATAAGCTTGCAAAGATGAGATATAACGTTGGTTATCCTAATAAGTGGAAAGATTACTCTTCACTTGATATTCAGCCAGGTAACCTTATTGATAATTACAAAAATATTGCAACCTTTGATCATCATCATGATCTAGATAAACTTGATAAACCAGTTGATAAGTCAGAGTGGTCCGTGTCACCTCATATAGTTAATGCATTTTATTCGCCCACTAAAAATAAATTTGTGTTATTAGCTGCGATTCTTAATGAACCTTTTTTTAGCTTAGATGCGGATTATGCTGAAATTTATGGTGGTATTGGTTTTGTCATTGCACATGAGATAGGACATGCTTTTGATGACACCGGTAGTCGATTTGATGCTAATGGTAACTTAAATAACTGGTGGCAGGAGATTGACCATAAAAAATATACTAAGCTTAAGAATGCACTAATAAAACAGGCTAATGAGTATGAAATCTTACCAGGAGTAACTTTAAATGGTGAGTTAGAAATAGGTGAGATTATTGGTGATTTGAATGGTGCACAAATTGCGTTAAGGGCATATCAAAAAATTATTAATGAAAAGAATTTAGATAAATTTAATGCTCAAAAGAAGTTTTTAAAACAGATTGCAAAAACATGGCGTTTAAAAATAAGACAAGAGTATCTTTTATATTTAATTGAATCTGATCCACATCCCCATTCAGAGTTTAGGACTAATGGTATTGTTAAACATATTGATGAATTTCATGAAGTTTTTGCCACAATGCCAGGGGAAAAAATGTATCTACAACCTGAACAAAGAATAAGTATGTGGTAATGATTTTGCTTTCAGCATTACTTTTGTCTAAACCGATAAGTATCAAGTATTAAATTATGTTTAAAAATAATAAATTATTAATTGCTTTGGTTGTATTTATTGTATGGGTTTTGATTACTTTTATTGGGATCATACTTCAAGTTAATGGGGCGTTAGGGCTTGATAAGCTGGTTACTCAAGGTGTTGTGTTTGCCTTTGTTGCGGCATCTGCTTTGCTTTTATTTTTTGTAATCTATTCAAAATGGGAAAATATTGGTTTTAATTGGCCAGCCTCTAAAAAAAGTTGGCTATTGCTGTGGTTACCATTGATTTATGTTTTTGCTTTTATGGCAGGTGCTTTAAGCAATGAGTTACCCAGTAATGACATAATTTTTCTGATCCTTTTTAATACTATGCTGGTAGGCTTTTCTGAAGAAGTGATGTTTAGAGGGGTTCTATTACAAGGGGCTTTATCTCGATTTTCTATCTGGCCGGCTATTATATTTGTTTCTGTTGCCTTTGGCATGGTTCACTCACTTAACGCTTTTATAACAGGTGAGGTCACGTCTGCCATTATTCAATCTGTCGCAGCCTTCATGACTGGTTTTTACTTTATGGCAATTCGTGTGCGTTCCGGTTCGCTAATTCCAGGTATATTGCTACATTGGTTTTATGATTTTTCAATCTTTATGATGGTTTATAAAGAAGCGGGTGCTTCTAAACTTGTAGAGCAAACACCTCAGCTAGATACTTTGCCTCAAATATTGCCCATATTAATGGTTATTCCTTTATTTCTTTATGGATTTTACTTATTGCGAAATGTTAAACAAGATATTAATGGCATTAAAAGTCAATGAAGAAAATAGTGTTTTTTACTTTGTTGTCATGGCAATCAATAACTTGGGTTTGTAGCCTTTTTTTTCTATTCTTGCTTCCTGTGCAGGCTCAGCAGTTAGCAACTGATACTCCAGATCAAATTATAGAATTAAAAGAAATCCAAATTATTCAGCCAGCGGATATATTGGCAATATCAGAAAAGGATCATTCCAGACTTATTAACCTTCAGCAACAAATGCTATCTGATTCCGATATCAATCAGCTTAAATCCAATGCTGATGTCATCATAAAAAAATGGAACAAAATTGCAGCTGAGCAGGGCATTAAAAATCCTGAGCGTCTCAGTTTTCAAGCCCAAAAAAACTACTCGATTCAATTATCAAAACTACAAAAAGATTACGTTGAATTTAAAAAAATAGTTGTACATAACTCTTCAGTGGTGCAAAAAGATAGAGATGTATTGCGTGATATGCGCATAATCTGGCAAGAAACCTCCAAACAGTCTGATACCTTAGACATAGCAGAGACTATGAAAAGCAGGATTAAGGATATGATCAAGGAGATCAAATCTCTGGATGAAGAGGAAAGTAATAAAATAAATACGTTACTTCACTTGCATAAAACAATTTCAAAAAGTGAAGAGAAAGTGATTTCATTGTTGACCCTTTATAAGGAATTGAATAAGAATAAAAATGAAAGTGTTTTTAATCAAAATATGGCCCCTCTATGGCAAGGGTTTAAAGTTTCAGAAGAAATTGACGGTATTGTAAATTCAATCCAACTTTCTAAACAGAATAACCTGCAGTCAATCAAGGATTTTTATTTTTCTCAAAAGCCAAGAATAAGTTTTGATGCTTTGTTTCTGATAGCTCTACTCTTAGTAATGCACTGGTTACGACAGTATCGTGAAGAATGGAGTAAAGACGACTCTCTTGCTGCAGCTGTTCATGTGTTATCTCGACCAATTGCCTCTGCAATATTGATTTTAATTATTACTGCAATGCTAATTTTTGGTGAAACACCTCCCATTATTGAATGGATGATTGGTTTAGTGATTGCCCTGATATCCGTACGAATTCTCTATGGTCTTTTGCCTGAAGTTTTTCGTAGACCGTTAATAGTGATAGCCCTGCTATACACTTTGCTCGATATACCCGCGCTCATACTCGATAATATTTTACTGGAGCGTTTAATTGTTTTTGTGCTGACAGTTCTTGCCCTAAGTTACCTTTTGTATGAAAAGTATATTGCACAAATTTCATCCTCTGAATTATTCTTGCAGAAGCGTTTTTTATATTTCATTATCCACATTGTGATGGCGTTATTAGCACTATCACTACTGAGTAATTTAAGTGGGTTTTATGACCTTTCTAAATTACTTACCTATGGTATTATTCATAGCGTGTTTGTTGGTGTTTTATTTTTTTCAAGTTTGTTGGTGATTCAAAGTATTCTAACTTTGCTTTTAAGAACGCGTTCAATCAGCGCTCTTAAAAGTGTTAGGACACATAGAGATATCATTCAAAATAGGATTGTTAAAATACTTCGATTGATAACGGGGCTTGTATGGGTTGTTATTGTTTTAAATGAGTTTCATATTGCGACAGCTACCTTTTCCTTTATTGGTAGTATTCTGAGCCAACATCTTATTGTTGGTAGTATTGATATCTCCCTGGCAGATATTGTTTTATTTGTACTCACTTTGTGGATTTCTATCTGGATTTCACGTTTTGTAAATTTTCTTTTGGAAGAAGAAATTTATTATCATGTCAGGCTTCCTCGTGGTGTGCCGTCTACTATTTCAATGCTCACTCGTTATACCATCATTGGTATTGGTTTAATGTTTGCATTTTCTGTAGCAAGTATAGAGCTTTCTAAATTTGCCATATTAGCTGGTGCATTAGGCGTTGGTATTGGTTTTGGATTACAAAATATCGTTAATAACTTTGTATCAGGTTTAATACTAGCATTTGAGAGACCGATTCAAAGTGGTGATACGATTCAAACGGGAACTCTATATGGGCAGGTAAAGCGCATAGGTTTTCGCTCAAGTACCGTAAGAACATTCGAAGGGGCAGAAGTTATAGTTCCTAATGCCAATTTAGTATCTACTGAGGTTACTAATTGGACATTGTCTGATCAACTAAGACGTATTGAAATTCCGATTGGGGTTGAATATGGCACTGACCCTGAACGGGTAATAGAGCTTTTAGTGGAAACTGCTAAAAATGAAAATCAGGTTATATCAAAACCTGAGCCTCATGCTTTATTTCTTAATCACGGGGACAGTTCTCTGGATTTTTTACTGCGATTCTGGATCAGTGAATTTAATGACTGGGCTTTTATACGTAGCAGAGTGAATATTGCTATAAACAAAGCTTTAGTCGCAGATGGTATAGGAATACCCTTTCCTCAACGAGATATCAACTTGAAAGCTGATATAGAGACGTTATTATCTAAAACGGATTAACTTATATTGAATTTTTATATTATGGAGAAACTTAATAAAAAATAAAATCATACCTGAGATTAGATGTTGCAGAGTGGCATGACAACTTTATCTATTGGGGTCTTTATTATTCACTAAGTATTAGTCGAGTAAGCGCCATTTTGGATCATTGATTAGTTACTCTATGAATGAGAAAATAATTCGGCATTTCACAATATTACGTATGTAACAAAGCACGATTTTTGTACGTGTTACGTAATCACCTGTTAGGCAAAAAAAATGGCAATAAATTATAAAGACATAGAACTAGCCTTCGATTTTGTTAATTTCGGTCAGCCCTATGAACATGAAGCATATTTAAATCTTTACACTGGCGAAACCTATTGGCATTCGGAAATTGGAGACAATGAGGAAGAGTTACCAGATGATATTGATGATGAAACAAAATATATTCCTCTACCGCACAAAAATGATTTAAACCTGGATAAAAAACTTGTTCTTAAGTTTGCATATCAATACCTACCGGACGATGCAGAAAAAGTAGAAAATATTTTCGGACACAAAGGGGCATATTCCAGGTTCAAAGATATCTTAGAAACTAAAGGTAAAGTTGAAGAATGGTATGAATATGAAAGTAAAGCAGCTGAAAAAGCATTACGTGAGTGGTGTAAAATAAATGAAATCAAAATTAATGGCTAACAAAAATAAGAATGAGCATTGAACAAGAAATTGCAGCATGGGATGGAAAGTCATCTGACGATATTGCTGTTATGTATGAATCTCATTCCAAGGAGTCATCTTTTTCTGATGAAATTGTAAAATTTATAAAAAATACGTCATATCAAAAAGCTGCGACCTGGTTATTAAAATATTATTTAGAATCGGGAAATCATCTTGAAAAAACTAAAATAAAATCAATCTACAACTTTTTGCTAGAGATTGAAAACTGGGAGACAAAATTACATATACTGCAAAGTATTCCTTTCATGCCAATATCAAAAAATGAAATAAAAACAGTTGAAGCCTTTCTCAGGGTTTCATTAACTGATTCTAATAAATTTATTAGGGCATGGGCGTATAATGGTTTTTATGAAATGGCAATACAATATCCAGAATATAAGAATGAAACAAAACAGTTTTTTGAGATGGCAATGAGAGATGAAGCAGCATCCGTCAAAGCCAGAATTCGCAACATAATTAAAAAAGATTTCTAACAATTAAAATACACTCAAAATAGCAATAGTAAATTTTAGAATATCTCGTTTTAAAAGTGAAAAAGACAAAATATGATCGAAAGATACCTTATCAATTACGAACAGGAATTAAAATGGATTGCTCTTGTTTTAGGCATTATAAGTACAATTGCCATAGTACAAAACTGGTACCCGTTTACAATGTTTGTAAGTCTACCGTTTTGCCTTATCTGGGTATGTTACGCATGGCTGCATACTGAGCGTCAACTAAAATATATTAATATTATATTTTCCATCCTATACATATATGGGATCATTCGTTACATACTTATTGAGTAAGAACAGTGTCACTTTCAAAGATCTGGATATTGCTCTCGAACGATTGAATACATCCAGGTGTAGAAATATTTACTCCCTGTAGTCAATAGATGAATAATTTATATCTGATTGCAGGCTTAATCTCATTAAAGTTGATAGTGCAATACAAAATTCTCCAGCTATAATTCTGGCCATTCAATTTCTAATGAAACAAATAGATAATGGCTAAACTTATTTTTAAACTTAAATCAGTGTCTTTTGACGAAGCCGATGATATAAAAAATCTGCTAACCGAAAATAAAATAGATTTTTACGAGTCACCTGCTGGCAACTGGGAGATATCCCTTCACGGGCTTTGGTTAAATGATGAGTCTCAATGCATTCAGGCAAAACAACTAATAGATGAATATCAGCTTAAAAGAGGCCAGCGAATAAGGTTGGAAACTCAGCAGAAAATTGATAAAGGTGAGTTTGAAACATTTTTTCAGCGACTATTAAACAGGCCTGCTCAGTTTATTTTTCTTCTAGCTATTATTCTTTTTATACTTTATTTATCTATCATGCCTTTTCTCAAAATTGGTCAGGCATAAAAGTCCAGTTTTCATCTGCCAGGCGGCGAGCAGTCCATCCATTGGTTGCGTCACAAACCGGTAGAAAATTACAGTATGTCAGAAAGGGCCAGTATGGATCGACAGCAGGCTTCAAGGACTTTTAAAATTTGACTGAATTGTACCAACATTGTCAACTCTAGTTATTCTGGGTCTTATAGTTAGTTGCTGTTAAACTGATTAACCATGGGTAGAGTCGATCGGGAAAAGAAAACTATTGATGTCATGGTGAGAATCTACTGCCATGACCATCACAAGACATCCGATGATCTATGTGCTGACTGTCTCACTTTACAGGATTATGCTCACAGCCGCCTGGATGCCTGTCCCTTCGATGATGAAAAACCAGCCTGTAATAAATGTGCTGTACACTGTTATTCTTCTAAAATGCGGGAGCAGGTAAGAAAGATAATGCGTTACTCCGGCCCACGCATGATATTAAAACACCCACTATTGTCGCTATTGCACTTGCTTGATCTTATAGGAGAAGCGCCACAACTTAAGAAACGCCGTTGAAAGGAGTAATGTCAAACAGACAAAAATGTTTGGATTATAGTTACCCATAAACGGCTGCTTTAAGTTGAAGAACCTATTGAGGGAAGCCTCCCAATTGGCGAGTTAATGCCAGTTGGTGTCATTCATAGCTTGTAAATTGATTAATAAATAGGGTGATAGCTGTAACAACTATTGTATTAGTACCATTAATTGCCACCCAGCAAACCCGAGCAAGAAGATTCCCGCTGTCCGGCTAATCCATTTCAGAGTATCTGAATTTATTTTATGCTTGATTAGTGTTACCACTGCTACCAGGCTTAGCCACCAAACTACTGAACCTAAAAAGACTCCTAATACCATGATTCCTGCTGAACCTGTATCTAAGCTCATATTGCCACCCATAGATGCAAATACAGCAATAAATGAAAGGATTGTTATCGGGTTTGCTATGGTCAGTAAAAATGTAGACACAAATGATACCAGTGCATTATTTGAAAGCACTTCCTGAGTTACCTGGTTTTGATTATCAGATCTTAAGAATTTTACTCCCAGCCATATCAAAAAAATTATTCCAAATATAGCCAGGGGTTTTGCTGCAGATGTCAGGACATGGGTTAATGCTGTTAAACTAAATGCACCAATTGCACCATAAATGGCATCTGCTGTTGCTGCTCCAAATCCAGAAGCTAAGCCTGATTTTGAACCTTGAATTAAGGTGCGCTGAATACAGATTAGACCAATAGGACCGACAGGAGCGGCTATGGCAAAACCAACAAAAATTGCCTTACTGAATAGTAAATAATCCATAACAAGTACCATTTATTTATCTTAAGTAGTAGGCAATATTTTGATAAACAATCATGCTGTATTAAATGGATTAAACTATGTGTTTTAAATAAAATACCTTAATATTTAAGGCGCAAACTTAAAAATGGTTAAAAAATGAATATTGATGCTATTTCATGGAAAATATTACGTACTTTACAGTCAAAAGGCCGAATTTCGATAAAAGCTCTTGCTGGTAAAATTGATCTTTCGATACCAGCTACATCAGAACGGCTTAAGCGATTAGAAGAAACAAAAGTTATTGAAGGTTATAAAGCTGTTATCTCTCTTCCTGCTGTTGGGTACCAGGTAATGGCCGTAATAGGAATGACAACGCCTAAGCCTGACAAAGAAAGATTGGTGAAAATATTAAATAAAATGCCAGAGGTAATTGAGTGCCTTCATGTGACAGGTCAGGACTCATATCTTCTTAGAGTTGTATCAAAAGATATAAATCACCTGGAAAAATTTATTGAATCTATAAACAAGTACGGAGAAACAAGAACTTCCATCGTTATGTCACAACCCATTCCTTTAAGATCAGTTGATGCGATTGATAATTCAATTTTATAGCTTATGCAGGGAGTAGGTGAATATTACAGAAGTGTGACAGGCAAATACGTTTTACTTCTGTGGATGGGATTTATCCTGACCCTGATGAGCAACGATTCCGGAAGATCATTCAAATAACAAATATCAACCGGAATGGTCACTCATGAAAGGCCAGAATATTTAAAAGCTAATAATCAATTGCTTTGGACCTGATCAGGCTAAGGAAGTACAGCACAAAAGCATATAACATCATCATGCCAAAGATAAATATAAATGCTCCATAGATAAACCAGTCGCCTTCCCAGTCTCCGTTTCTGCGGGGCATACCGGCAGCACCAGCTGCCATAAAGCTATAAAACAGGCCCAGATAAGAAATGAACAGATATTTAATACTTGACCTCGCCAGGCTATCGTCAATAGTACGGTTAGTCATTAGAGGATAATGGTAATAAAGCATACCCATCCACAATGCACTGATTGCTATCAGCACCACCATGGCATGCCCACCAGCCCACATTGTGCCGTGTAATTTAAAATTCCACGCAACATTACTGATCACAATCGCTGAGACTCCATCCAGGATATACATGACAAAACCACCTAAAATTAAAAATAATGCAGGTGTTGCAATAATACCGTGCTTCCAGATCGTTGCCAGAATGGTAAATATCGTCAGGGCAGCACCAACTGCTGTGGCATAACTCATGATATTTCCATGATACGCAAAGGTAGAAGGCAGAGCTGGATACATGGTGTAAAAGTGATGGAAGAATGACGTCAACGAAGTGATTAGTAAAATCCACAAGGCAGTCATTGCAATTTTATCACTGTATAACTTGCGGGCACCGTCAGCCAGGCAAAGCGGCAAGGTCGAGTACACGGCTCCAATAATCATAATGGCCATGGCTTCCATTAGATTATGCGCGAAGATATAGAAAACAAATTCAAACACCACAGGATCCGCAGCCCAGCCAATCCATGATGCCGGAAAAATTCCATACAAATGCAGCAGCAAAGAACCCGCAACAATCATTAATGGTGTTCCAGTCACAAGCAGAACCATGACACCCATGATCATGCCGACCATTCCCGGGTCCTTCAACGTGCGCTCTGCAACCTGCAGGGTGTCGTCTGTTTTCTCAAAAAATGACATTCTGAGAATTTTGATTGGATAAATAAAAATCATCGAGGTAAGCACTAAAGCAATACCACTAAATCCAAGCACCAGGGTAGCCATACTCCACTGGCCATTGCCAACGCCAACTACGGGTAATGGAAACATGACTGTGTAAGTCACATGAAATCCAGATAATACGGCGAGGGTAAGCAACAATGCACCTACATTCATGAATATATAAAAAAGCGAAACAAACAGGTCATCGGCTCTTTTACCTAAACAGGCCCCCGCCCTGTGCAGACTCATGGCAACCATTAGCTGAAATGCAAATGGAAATGCCATAGCAGCGCCATGCAGTGTTATATTTTTATAATACCAGTTAGCCCCTAAATCAAGGAACTGGATTGCTGGCATGGATACACCCAAAACGGCGGCAATGGCAAACCAGACAAAGGCTGTCATTGCCATCAGCGCTGGCCATGCATTAACTGGATTTAGCTCATTATCCTCAACTTTAAACATGCCCCCAAAAAAAGGGACTTTCTCTATAATATTTATTGCAGCTGACATTTTATTCTCCCCGAACTATTAGTTATTTTAAAGTACAGTTAAAGTGTTTTTCATTGCGTGGTGCGCTATCCCGCAATACTCAAGGCAACGGACCGTGTATTCCCCTGGTTCCGTAAAGGTATGCACCACAGCACTCTCTGTACCTGCTCCAGGTACTAGCATCATCGTAAATAACTGACTGCCATCCGGGTGAAACAGGGCAAAACTATGCACAGTGTCTACACTTTTTGCCTGGAACCGAACTGTCTGACCGACCTTGTATTCCATTTCACTGAATTCAAAAGACCATGAACGAGCTGTAACGCTCACATTCTTCACATCCTGTGAGGTTGATGCATTAGCCTCTACTATCGTTGGCATGTATTCAATACTGGCAGCATTGAGTACGATAAAAGCAACCACTACAAAAGCTATCCAGCCATATCTGGAATAAGAATATTTTTCTGGATCGGTTTTGCTGGGCTCTGAATCCACAAATGCCTTTTTATTGACGACATGAAAAAAGACTAAAAGAAAAGGAATTTGGAACATCAATAGAGCTATGAATGCTCCCCAAGCGTTTGTATATAAAAATTCAATCATTTACCCCACCTTTTGTAATTATTTTAATAAACCTGATTTTTGTAACTTAATTTGGATGCCCTTGAAGCTATATAGGCATTTAACTGTGGCGAAAACTCATCATAAGGCTCCAGTCCCAGACCTCGTATTTGAGTTCGAACCTCCTCCAGTTCAGTTGAATCAGTTCCAGACTCAACAATTGAGGAAACAAATCCAGCGAACTGTATTGGTGGCCAGCCGTCATCTTTTGATAGCTCCAGGTGAATAAAATCAAGGCCATAAAAATGGTGACTCTCATCCTCTACACGACCAAACATATGGGTACCGCACTCACTACAGACATGACGTTGAATTGGCACGTTTTCATCAAGAATTTTGAGTTTGTCGGCATTTTTAATCACACTGAGCTTATCGCGCGGTACAACTGCTACCTGGGAAAACAAAGCACCCTCTGGCTTCCAGCACTGGGTACAGCCGCAGAGATGATTGTGTGCGGCCTGTGCAGTAATTTTTATAACCACCGGATTCTTTTCGCACTTGCAAGAAAGAGTCCCTCCCGGTTTTGGCCTGTTGTTGATATAACCCCAAATACTTCTTGTAACCGGGTTTGTTTTAATTCCCGCGTCAACTGCAGGATGAATCGATTTTTTCATAAATACCCCTGATCTTCTTTTATTTGATTTTGCCTTTAGCCTTGTCTTAGCAAGTAAAGCGGCCTATATAAATCTGTTTAAATCAACTATAGAATGAATGTTCATAATATTGTAATGAATATTCATTGCATTGTAAAATTATTGTATTTACATGAGTCCAGGGTTAACTCTGCTGTGTGCAAAAGATTGACTATTCAGGTTGATAATTGGGGTGTCTATGCGTGGAGCAATAAAAGTCCTTTCTGACAATTTAAACCCCTGAAACCCCAACCAGTACTAATACTTTTCCCTGTTTTTTACTGCTTTTGTTTACAAGATGTATAGGAATTCAGGGGGCAAGTGATATCTTTTGATTCCTTGCTAACAGCTTTGTCCTGGTTTAAGGCTAATTGGAAACATTTAATATTTTAGTGGTTCATATTTAATAGTAGGGTCTACTGATTTCAACGATCGGTATAAAGAAGTTAGGAAATACCAGCCTGATTTGAAACTTTCTGGTTAATGGCGCTAATTTATAGCGCATATTGATATTTATCATTTTTCAAACAATTTAATTCTGTAACTGTATATGTTGATATTATCTTTTATAAGATAGTACCGTTTTTATATTTTGATCAGGTATGTATCGCTATGAAAAAATCTCCATTTGACCTTGATGATGACAGCACTTACCAGAAATGGCGTGACTGGAAACTGGAAAATCGTGCGAAGGATGTAAGTGACTTTATTGTGGAGATCGATGATCCCCGCAAGCTAACTCAGGCCCAGCATGATGCCATTCTGGATCGCTGCAAAAAATACAACATGGCTGTTTATATTAGTAAATTAGGTGATATGGAGGGAACCGATATTCCCCGTGGTATTGGCAGTGCATTTGGCCTGGAGAACCTGGATTATAACCGGGGGGCTGAGTCTGACGCAGTCACAGCCCTTACTGTTCAGGATGATGCGTATCATGGCGCGTACATTCCATACACCAATAAAGAGATTCACTGGCACACAGACGGTTACTACAATCGTCTTGATTTGCAAAATCACGCTCTGCTTCTGCACTGTGTAAGACCGGCTATGAGTGGCGGTGAAAGTTCCGTTATCGATAACGAGCTAGTCTACATTCTGATGCGTGATGAGAATCCCGAGTATGTCCGCGCCCTGATGGCAGAGGATACTGTACTCTACCCCGAGAACGTTGTGGACGGAGTTGAACTTCGCCCCAATCGCATCGGTCCGGTCTGGATGGTTGCAGCTGATGGCCACCTCCACATGCGCTACACCATGCGTAAGAGAAATGTGGTTTGGAAAGATGATCCGATTATAAAGGACGCAGTATCCTGGCTGAAAAATCTACTCAATGGGGATTCTGAGCACATCTTTCGTGCAACCCTTCAATCGGGTTGGGGGCTAGTGAGTAACAACGTGCTACATGACAGAAGCGGCTTTGAGGATGATGAGGACCCCGCAAAAAAACGTCTGCTCTACCGTGCTCGCTACTTCGACCGCATTCATGGAATGTAACTCCATTTGTTCCGGATAGGGAAATCCGGGAGTATTTACCCTGACTTTTTAACAGAAAGTTAGTGTCATCAATAGAAATTTTCTGGTTAAGTTGTTTTATCAAAAATCAGTTAGTTTAGGTATTTCCAGGGCATAAAGATGAGCTGCCTCCTGTTAGGAGTCATTCAGAAATTATCAGACTCTGTTCACCATGATTTTCCCTTAATACCCTTACAACTGGTGGTATTTTAATGAGTCATAGGTATAATCATGAAAAATAACAACATAACTATAAAATCTAAGGGCATTGGTATGTATTTACAAGTTAAGGCTATTTCGGCCTTACTCATCTATTTAATTCTGGGCTTTTTTATTTCCGCCCCTGTCGTTGCTGAATCAGGCTCAAGTTCGTCTGTACATAAAGCATTTAAATCTATTCCCAGTAAAAAATGTAATAAATGTCATGATGATGAAGACGATACTACATGGGAATATGATGAAGGACCTTTAGCGGGTACTGAAAAAAATATCTATGTGCCTTCTGAAATTATTGAAAACAGTGTGCATGGCGAGCTAAATTGTAATGACTGTCACACCAATGTTTCTCTAAAAAGAAAGGAGCATGCTGAGTACACCCCCATCACAGTCAGTTGTATCCAGTGTCACAAGAAAAAAATAGAAGCGCAAAAAGATGACCCTGATCCAGAGTTGAAGCGGTTAAAGGTTGTTATGGAGCAAGTCGATAGCTATATGCATTCGGTGCATGCACAACCCAGTATAAAGGATCAGTCTAAAACCAATGCCAGCTGTTATGACTGTCATGAAGCTCATAATATTGGCACGCTTGGAAGTGAAGCCCGCGCTGAATACCGTCTTAAAAATCCTGAAGTCTGTGGACAATGTCATGAAGAGCAAAAACAGGCATATGTGAGTTCAATTCATGGTAAAGAAGTGCTGGAGAAGAAAAACAGCGAAGCAGCCGTTTGTTCTGATTGCCACACAGCGCATGATATTGCCGCAACAGAAGAAGGCAGCACAAAACTGAATATCACAAAAAATTGTGGAAGTTGTCATGAGAAATCACTGGAAACCTATCTGACGTCTTATCACGGTCAGGTCAGTCGCCTGGGTTATTCACACACTGCCAAGTGTTTCGATTGTCATGGTGGTCACGAAATCACCAAAATAGATGATCCCAGCTCTCAAATTCATAAAGATAATCGACTGGAAACCTGTAATAAATGTCATCAGGATGCCACCGAAGGTTTCCTCAGTTTTAATGCACATGGTGATGCCAATAACTTTGAGGATTATCCAATTATCTATGTTACTAGCAAATTCATGCAGGCATTAATTATTGGTGTATTCCTGTTCTTCTGGACCCACGTTATTTTATGGGGTTATCGAGAGCTTAGAGATCGTCAGCAGGGTAAGGGCTATGTGCCTCCGCTGACAGAGGATACGGTATATTTCCGTCGTTTCTCCAGAACATGGCGTGTACTGCATCTATTATTTGCGGTGAGCACCATGATACTGGCATTGTCAGGTTCGACCTTATTGTTCTCTCACACGGCCTGGGCACCCTTTATTATCGGCTTAATGGGCGGACCGGAAGTCGAGGCAATTATTCACCGGACAGCGGGTGTTACCTGGTTAAGTGTATTTGTCATTCACTTTGGTACAGCGATGTACAATATTGCAGCTAACTATAAATCATTCCGTTGGTTTGGCCCCACATCCATGGTTCCAAACTGGCAGGATCTACGAGATGTTATTGCCATGTTTAGCTGGTTCTTTGGCAAAAGTGAAAGACCAACTTTTGATCGTTGGTCCTATTGGCAGAAGTTTGATTACTGGGCTCCATTCTGGGGTGCTGGCATCATAGGCTTTAGCGGTATTATGTTATTTGCGCCCACGGTTACGGCCGCTATTTTGCCGGGCTATGTATTTAATATTGCGACCATTATTCACCAGGAAGAGGCATTACTCGCCACTATATTCCTGTTCACTGTGCATTTCTTTAATGCACATTTCAGGCCTGATAAATTCCCAATGAGTACCACTATATTTACCGGTTCGATACCACTGGATGAGTTTAAACATGAGCATGAGCTTGAGTATGAGCGTCTAAAAGCCAGTGGTGAGCTGGAGAAACATTTGGTGAAGAAACCATCAAGACTGGTTAGAACTGGTTCTAACATGCTGGGAATTTTACTAATTATGGCCGGACTGACACTGTTGACGCTGGTTATTATTGGTTACAGCAGTATGCATTAGGATATCGATGAGATATGAATATTTATTTGAAAAATTACTGGATGTGAAATTGTTGGATATAAAAATGAAATCCTTTTTTAACACTGTTGGCATGGTTTGTATGGCATTGGCTTTTAATGTTAATGCGGCCTCATTAGAAGATCTGGATGAAACTATCCAACAGGCAATAGCCGCTACACCCAATATTGAAAAAGGCAAAGAAATATATCGTAACTGTGCGTTATGTCATACGCCTGAAGGTTGGGGAACGCCTTCAGGGCATTACCCACAAATTGCAGGGCAGCATAAAAGTGTGATTATCAAGCAACTCGAGGATATTCAACTGGGTAACCGTGATAACCCGACTATGCGTCCTTTTACAGATCCGGTGATTGAGCTAGGAAGCCAGGCTGTCGCCGATGTTGCAGCCTACATCAGTCAGCTACCGATGACTCCAAAGAATGACATGGGTTATGGTTCAGAGTTAGATCGAGGAAAGACCCTGTACGATGATAACTGTAAGCAATGCCATAAAGCTAATGGTGAAGGAAAGCCTGAAAAATTTTATCCCAAAATTCAGGGGCAACATTATAACTATTTGAAACGACAACTACTCTGGATAAAAACAGGTAAGCGAAGAAATGCAGATATTAAAATGGTAAAGCAGATGCGTGATTTTAGCCTTCAGGATATTGATTTAGTCTCAGACTACGTATCCAGGTTAAGACCGGATAAATCATCGATGGCTAAAAGTATATTTTGGAAAAATCCTGATTTTAGATCGGGTTTCCGTGCAGCTCCAAGAAATTAATTTATAGTAAGGAAATAAGTATGTTACACGCAAAAAAAATAATATTATTTTTTATAGCACCCCTAATTGCAACTCTTTCGAGTGTTGTTATCGCTGATGTTGAACTGGACAAACAACTTCGAGAGGTAGCTGCAGGCGGCACAACCAATCAGCTGACAGGTCTAATAAGTAAAGGAGCCGGAGTAAATGCGCCGGGTAAATATGGCAAGCGCCCCATTATGTTTGCTGCGGAGTCTGGCAATATTAATATTATTGCAGTCCTGCTTTCTTATGGCGCTGAAGTTAATGCCAGAACAAGAAAGGGAGATACCGCCCTCACCATAGCCACAGAAAACAGTAATGAACAAATAACGGCACTACTGATAGAGTTTGGTGCAAATATTCATGACCGAACACGTACTGGCCTGGATTCATTAATGATTGCCTCTAAAAAAGGTAATGCATTGATTGTTAAACAGCTACTGCAATTTGGGGCTGATGCTCGCTCCTCTGATAGTTTAGGGAATACTGCTTTAATGCATGCAATAAAAGCAGGTCATACAGATGTTGTTAAAGCTTTGCTGGGTAGCAGTCAGGTTATGCCTTGCACGCCGAATAATATCGGTGTAACACCGCTTATGACCGCTATTATTAAAGGTAATAAAGATATTCTGGATATTGTTTTGCCGGGTATAAACTGCATCAACTTCCAGGATAACTTTGGAACCATAGCACTCCATTATGCAGCAGAAAATAATAATCTTGAGGTGGTTAAATACCTGATTGAGAATCAAGCATTGGTTAATCAGGAAGATTTAGATAATGAAACGCCTTTATTTTATGCGGTAAAAGCAGAGAATGAGGAAATTGTAAAATACCTATTAGCAAATAAAGCTGATAAATCACATAAAAATAGTTCGGATTTAACGCCCTTGCAGGTAGCATCCAAAAAGAATAACCAGGCTATCATGAGTTTATTAAAGTAACTAAAAAGGAATGCCTGATCTTTAGTCTAAACAAGGTTTTACAAAAAAACTTAAAAGTGTTTGTTAAAACCAGATTACTTCAGGCATTCATCTGACTCTTACTTACATTAATCAAGTTGAAAGCGGTTTCTTCAGAGAGCCAAGCGTAAACACAAACAGCGCGCACCAGATAAAAATGAATCCAATTAACTGATCGTTATCAAAGGATTCCTTGAGAATAAAAACGGCAATACAAAATTGCAGAGTAGGATTTATATACATCATAAATCCAATCGCACTTAAGCTCAGTTTTTTCGCAGCCGACGCAAAAAGTAATAACGGCATAGCAGTCACTATTCCACTCACCATTAACAGTAAAGTCAGATCACTACCGGCTACATAAAATATTGAATTATCAACCCAAAGCAGGTAACCCCAGTAACATAAAGCAAAAGGCAGCATGATACCGGTTTCTATGGCGAGCCCGGTTAAAGTATCTACATTTAGTTGCTTTCTGGCCAGACCGTATAAGCCAAAACTTACAGCCAGAGACAGTGAAATCCACGGCAGGTATCCTAATCTGACAATTAACCAGAGAATCCCAATACTCGCAAGAATGATAGCCAGCATTCTTGATAGATTAAGCTGCTCTTTTAAAAAAACTCGTGCAAGGAATACACTCACCAACGGGGTTAAAAAATATCCTAAACTGGATTCAAGCACACGCCCCTGAGCCACTGACCAAATATAAACCAGCCAGTTAACACTGACTAGCAGCGATGATATAGTCAATCCCTTTATTAAACCCGGTGTCTTTAATGCCTTAAATAAGCGCTGCTTCTGCGATGTTAGAATGATGATCAAACTCACAAAGACAAATGACCAGACAACACGATGCAGTAACACTTCTGTTGATGGAACATCTCGCAGCAGGTGAAAAAATAATGGGAAAACGCCCCACATGGCATAGGCAATGAAGCCAAAAATAAACCCCTGAGAGGCATTGCCGAAAGAGAACATGTGTAACGTATATGAGGGGTTATTTAAAAGAAGATTTTAGAATAAATTCTTCGAGTTTTTTATCGATGCCATAAATATGACCTTTAAGCCATTCTGAAAGAAATTCAGATAATGCCTGTCTAAAAAGCTCATCATAACTGGTAAATTCCTGCATCATGCTTTTCAGTTCTGCACGAAACTTGTCATGAGCTAGAATATGTTCCTCTGTACCAGGAAAATTTAGCTTAATCATATATTCTTCTTCCATTGAAAAGTGATTTTCAGCATATTCAAAGAGTTGATGAAAGACTCTGTCATCAACATCACGCACATTAATTTGATCAATGAGCTCAAATAGAACCTGATGCTGTTTTTACTGCCAGATGAGTTCGCTGGTTTTTTTCATTTAAACTAATAAGTTTTGCGGGTATTGTGAACTATATAGCACATGGCTGAACGTGATGAAATAAATATTATCGAATGATTTTATCAACCAACAGATAATTGATAAAATGAACTGACTACAATGAGTATCTTATTTTTATATTCTTTTAGTGTATTTTTTATCGACTCATGCATGGTCAGTTGAATCGAATGAGATAGATGAACTGCACGGCAGGATTGGAGTGAAGATCTATTCTAGCAGGCTAAACTGCAGCTTTTGCCTGTTCTAAAAATAGTTGCTCACTACCGGTATTTGATTCCGATAAATTGCTACAATCATTGCCTTAATTCCAGGCGATATAAAAATATGGCAATTCACAAGGTACTGCGCATGGGTGAGCCCGGCCTGTTGCAAATATCAAAACCAGTTTCAGACTTTAATACTGCTCAGCTTGATCAATTAATTGCAGATATGTGGGATACCATGCAGGCAGAAAATGGTGTCGGGCTGGCAGCACCTCAAATAGGCATTAACTTACGAGTAGTTATTTTTGGTTTTGACAATAACCCACGTTACCCTGATGCTTTGGATATTCCTACAACTGTTTTAATTAATCCTGAAATCAACATTATCAGTGATGAAACAGAAGAGTCCTGGGAAGGTTGTTTAAGTTTGCCGGGCATGCGTGCTCTCGTTCCACGATATAAAAACATACGTTACAGTGGGTGTGATGCAAATGGTTTGCCCTTTACTCGTGAAGTAACGGGTTTTCATGCCCGGGTTGTACAGCATGAATGTGACCATCTTGATGGAATTTTGTACCCACAAAGAATTACTAATTTGCAATCATTTGGCTTTAGAGAAGAGCTGGAAGAAAATGGCCTGATGACAGCACAATCCTGTGATGACTGAGCCTTATCGCTTTGTAGTTCTGGGCACAGGCGGTGATTTTACGTTTAAAGTTTTACAGACCCTGATTAAACAAAATATGCGACCAGTCGCATATATTCAGTCAGGCAATAAACCCCAACAGGATCAATCATCATTCGCAGACATAAAACTTGAAGTAAACAAACCGCAGAATGATTTACTGCAATTATTATCATCAAACAATATTCCAGTGTTCTATGGTTCAGAAATTGAATTATCTCATCAAATTAAATCATTAAAAGCAGAATTCCTGCTAGTTGCCTGTTGGCAAAAGTTACTCTCCAATGAGGTTTTGAATTCCGTTTCAAAAGCGGCATTAAATCTACACCCTTCATTGTTACCAAAATATCGGGGTGTTGACCCCATTGGAGAACAGTTATTAGCCAAAGATTATAATTTTGGAATAAGCCTGCACCTATTGAATGAACATTTTGACAAGGGGGATATAGTGCTACAGAAACCTCTTAACATAAAAACTCCTTACCTTCGGCATGGGATAAACAACCTAAGTGCAGAAACTGGAGCTTACTTATTTATCGAAGCCTTAAAGCTAAATTCAACGACAGAATGGGTATTAACAAAACAGAAAAAATAGACTGAAAGTTATATATTGTAGGGTGTGCCATGCGCACCCTACTCCTATCTGCAACCAATTATCCCTTCAGCTAAATTAAAAATTTAGTTTATATTTCAGCCTTCATTCGCTGCCGATACTTATGCAATATATCTTCTGTATATCCATTCGCTACCTTTGTTCCCTGTAATACAAGATTAAGCGCAGCTTCAAATGCTAAACCATTAAACTGAGGAGCCATGTTGACATATCCTGGTACGGTCTCATTTTGTTGATCGACGATTACAGCCATCCGTTTAAATGTTTCAGTTAACTGCAACTTATTAAATAGGCCATGTCTTAACCAGTTAGCCAGTAATTGACTTGAAATTCTTAACGTCGCCCGATCTTCCATCAATTCGGTATGATTTATATCCGGTACTTTTGAGCAACCTATACCCATATCAATCCACTTCACCACATAGCCTAAAATACCCTGTACATTATTATCGAGTTCCAGTTGAATTTCTTCTTTGGTTAACTGTCTTGTTGGGGGTAATAAAGGAATCAATAAAATTTCATCCACACTGGCTCTTTTTCTGTTTTTAAACACTTGTTGCTGTTTTCTAACATTAATTTTATGATAATGCAGAGCATGAATAGTGGCTGCTGTGGGAGAAGGTACCCATGCACAGTTAGCTCCAGATTGTGGATGAGATATTTTTGATTTATACATATCTAACAGATTTTCGGGTTCTGCCCACATGCCTTTTCCTATTTGAGCTATACCATCCAGTCCACATAATAATCCTGTATCAACATTCCAGTCTTCATAAGCAGTAATCCAGCGGGCAGTTTTAATCTCGGCTTTTGGAAGCATAGCCCCTGCTTCCATGCTGGTATGAATTTCATCTCCCGTACGATCCAGAAAACCAGTATTAATAAAAATAACACGATGTTTTGCCTGACGAATGCATTCTTTTAAATTAACCGTTGTCCTCCTTTCCTCATCCATGATGCCAATTTTAATGGTATTTTCAGCTAGCCCGTAAGCTTTCTCAATATCAGTAAATACCTTGCAGCTAAAAGCAACTTCATCTGGCCCGTGTAATTTTGGCTTAACGATATAAATACTGTCTTGCCGGCTGTTCTTAATTTTTCTATTGGGCAGTAGGTCATGCATTGAAGTCAAAACCGTTATCAGTGCATCAACCAGTCCCTCTGCCACCTTTTCATTCTGATCAGTTAATACCAGTTCTGAAAACATATGCAAACCGGTATTTCGTATTAACATCAGGCTACGACCGGGCAACTTAAAATCTTCTCCCTTTCGATCGGTATATGCTCGGTCATCATTTAAAACACGGGTAACTCTCTTCCCTGCTTTCTCCAGGTCAAATCGAATACTTCCCTTAATAAGCTCAAACCAGTTGTTATAAACTTGCATTTTATCTTCGATATCTACAGCGGAAACCGAGTCTTCACAATCTATAATTGTACTTACAGCAGCTTCTAAAATTATATCTTTTATACAGCCCTGTTGATTTAGTTGAAGTTCAAAATATAGATCATTATGGATAAATAAAAGCACCTGATTTTCATTCTGAGAATAACCACAAAACTGCTCAATATATTTTAGAGAGGTTATAGTGCCATCATTTAATACTACAGTTACTAACTTGCTTTCACCTTGTTCAGATAATTGATATTGTTTGACTGTAGAATGTGAACCTTCCAGTAAAGGTAATGCTTCATCAAGCCATTGATTACAAGACTCATGAACACGTTCACCTCTCTTTTCGTTGTAAGAATTTGATCTGGCTATTTCACCTTCATCCGTTATCATATCGCTACCATATAGGGCATTAAACAAACTACCCCAACGTGCATTTGCAGCATTGATGACAAAACGAGGTTTATTGATGGGTACAACAAGTTGCGGAGCTGCTATTGAAGAAATTTCGTTATCTACATTTTCAACTGAAATTTTAAAATTTTCACCTTCTTCAAGCAGGTATCCAATATCAGTTAAAAACTGTTTATGTGCTAAATAACTATTCTCATCATAAGTATGTTTATGAAACCATTCATCAATTTGTGCCTGTAAATTATCACGTTTTGTTAATAACTCATTATTTTTTGAATTGTGCAGCAATAGGATAGATTCAAATTTTTCCCAGTACTCAGTACTATCAAGAGCTAAGCCGGGTAACACAATATTATTAACAAAGTCGACAAGCTGTTGAGCAACTTTATACTGTTTTAAATGAAGGTATTTCATTCTCGCTGTCACCCACCGATTTAACTTAAAAAATGTAGATACTTCTTAACTTATAATTATATATTCGTCATTTATCAGCTCAACTCGATTCACATTATCACCACAAATGTTGCACCACAACTCAAGCAGATGTTTAATACAGGTTAATATTTCAATACACATTATCAAACTATTCAGGGTCTCTTTCATGTCGGGAAATATCGTCATTACTCATGCCACACGAACTGCCATTGGGTCTTTCGGAGGTGCGCTTTCTACAACTCCAGCACAGGAACTGGGCGCCATTGTGATCAAATCTTTACTGGATAAATCTAAGGTTAATCCACAGCTAATTGATGAAGTTATTATGGGGCAGGTATTAACTGCCGGTTCGGGTCAAAATCCGGCACGTCAGGCTGCTTTACAGGCTGGTATTGCAGAAACAACCTCTGCGATGACTATTAACAAAGTCTGTGGTAGTGGCTTAAAAGCAGTTCAACTGGCTTTCCAGGCTATCAGTTGCGGTGATGCAGAAATTATCATTGCCGGAGGTCAGGAAAATATGAGTCTTGCTTCTCACGTGCTTCCTAAGTCCCGTACTGGAAAAATGATGGGGAACTGGGAACTGCAGGACAGTATGATAGTAGATGGCCTGTGGTGTGCCATGAATGATTACCATATGGGCGTTACTGCTGAGAACATTGCCAGTCAATTCAATATTTCCCGTGAACAGCAAGATGATTTTTCGGCTACCTCACAACAAAAAACGGAAGCCGCACAGAATGCAGGCTATTTTACTGATGAGATTACTCCAGTAGAAATTCCTCAACGTAAAGGAGACCCTATCATTTTCAACACCGATGAGTTTCCACGTTCAGGTACAACGGCTGAAAAATTATCCGGCTTACGCCCTGCATTTAAAAAAGATGGCAGCGTGACAGCAGGCAATGCTTCAGGCATTAATGATGGTGCTGCCGCAGTGCTGGTAATGAGTGAGTCGAAAGCACATGAGTTAGGTCTCAAGCCAATTGCTCGAATAGTCTCCTTTGCCAGTGCAGGAGTTGATCCGGCAATCATGGGAACAGGGCCAATACCGGCCACCCAGAAATGTCTTAAAAAGGCGGGTTGGGATATTAATGATCTTGATTTAATAGAATCAAATGAAGCCTTTGCTGCTCAGGCACTATCAGTCAATCAGTCACTAAACTGGGATACAGAAAAAGTAAATACCAGCGGTGGAGCAATATCTTTAGGCCATCCCATCGGAGCCTCTGGTGCGCGCATTTTGGTCACTTTGTTACACGGTATGCAAAGACAATCTGCTGCAAAAGGTTTGGCGACTTTATGTATTGGTGGCGGGCAGGGTGTCGCTATGGCTGTTGAACGAGTAGGATAAATTATATGAAAAAACATATCGCATTAATCACCGGTGGAACTGGTGGTATTGGAACGGCCATTTGCAAAGAACTGGCTAGTCAAGACATCATCGTAGTCGCCAATTATTTTCCTGCTGAAAAGCCTCAGGCAGAAAATTGGCTAATAGAAGTGAGGAATCAATATCCAAATATATTTATAGCAGCAGCTGATGTGACTGATTATGATAGTTGTCATGACATGCTGGAGTCTGTAAAAACTGATGTTGGCCCGATTGATATTTTAGTTAACTGCGCAGGTATTACCCGTGATAAAACCCTAAAGAGCATGACTCCAGACCAGTGGAATTCTGTCATCAATACTAACCTCAACAGTGCCTATAACGTAACTCAGCAACTTATACAGGAAATGATGGAAAGAGGATTTGGTCGAGTGATCAATATTTCATCGGTAAATGGTCAGAAAGGCCAGTTTGGCCAGGCTAATTATTCAGCTGCAAAAGCAGGTTTACATGGTTTTACCATGGCGGTGGCACAGGAATGTGCTAGTAAAGGTGTCACAGTAAATACAGTTTCACCTGGGTACATCGAAACAGCCATGACGAGAGAATTACCTGAGCAGGTTCTAACATCAATTGTGAACAGTGTTCCACTTAAACGCATGGGAACAGCACAGGAAGTTGCCTATGCCGTTGCCTGGTTAGCCGAAGAAAAAAATGCCTATATTACCGGTGCCAATATTCCAGTTAATGGTGGAATGTATATGTCATCGTAAAATATCACCTAGTGAACTTTATAACCAGAATGGCAGGCGACACATTGTTGCATAACTTCTGATAAAGCTGAAAATGCCTTGTTTAAGCCTCCATCTAATTCAGCATCTTTGGCTGCTGTTGCAAAGCGGCTTGCTGCCCGATGCATATTTGTTCCAATGGCACCCATCTCTTTAGGCATGAACTTGCCCATATGCGAGGCTCCATGGAGATTTAAAGAGGACATGCCTAAGCGGTTCTCGGCTACTTCAGCAGCTTTATCATAATTCTGATTCGCTAAAAATCGGGTTATTTCTTCGAGGGCGAGAAGATGATCACGCATATTACTCAGCATATGTTCTCGCATCATATCTGGCAGCTCAACCTTTACACGGCTATCATCAGCAAAAACAGGTTGAGATAAAAGAGAAAAAATAACTACAAACAATAATCTTTTTAGCATAAGTGGACTTCCTGAGTTGATAGGTAATTTGTAGGATACTATTGAAAAAACATCATTACTACATTGTTTGCGATAGATTACTTTTGACGGAGTTTATTCAAAGGAAGCTGTGCTGCATTTACGAGAGTAAAGTACCCTTGTGCTTTCGACAATAACAGGTCTACCCAAACTTGAACCGAAACCGCCCCTTCAGGAATGAATTTCAACTTTGGAACCACTCTTATATGAATATCTTCGGCACTTGCTCTGGAAAGAAACTTTTGTAGGTTTCTAAATTTGACCTTTGATACTTCAGAAAGGCGCAAAGTATATGCAGTTACCAGCTCAGATTTTTCTAAGAAGCCTCTAGACTGGCTGATAACTTTTTCATAGTCCTGATCAAGTTCAAATATTCCCTGGTGCTTACCAGCGGCAGATTTTATATCAATACCTAACCAGCTTTTGTCTGAATTTAGCTTGAAGCCTTGAGGTAACATAATCTTTACTCGAAGCTCATCTTCATTAAGTTTAATAAAATCCTGAGTATCAAAAGTGCTCATTTTGACCATTGTTGATAAAGGTACTGATGCGCAACTGTGAAGAGTAAGAAGTAAAAATAAAAGTAATATTCTATTCATAGTGTGATCAAAATATTTTTTAGTCTCATAAAATTAATAACCTTCTAATTTATCCAGTAATCAATTTCCTGCAATTTTAAAAAGTCTTCTGCCCTGTCGCCCTGTAACATTGCCAGGGTTGATAACATGCCGGCCTCAATACAGGTTGGGGCTGTAATACTTACGGTATGTGGAGCGCCTATAACAGGCCAACCTGTTTTAGGGTTTAGTACATGACTGTATCGAATACCTTCTTTTAATAAATAACGATGTGCATCACCACTGGTCGCAATTGCACCTTTGCGTAGTTGAAATAATGCCACAGAATGCTCTTTGCCAGTTATTAATCTGCCCACCGACCAGAACCCATTATTCTGTCTTGGACCTGTGGTTGCCAGATCACCGCCAAAGTTTATGAGTACACTGTCCCGTGTCATTTCTTTAGCTACCAACACACATCGGTCTACCGCATATTCTTTGCCCACACCACCAAGATCAATTTCCATATCAGCTTGCATTGTAAGCTGTTGGTCTTTCCAGATAACTTTACTCCATCCAACCGTCTTTAATATTTTTTTTACCTCAACTGGCTCTGGTATATTATCACTACCATCAAACTTCCAGACCTTTCTTAACACCCCGGATGTTATATCAAACAGTCCCTCACTAAGCTGGTATAGATTATCGGAGAAATCAATTAGCCTGGCAGTTTCAGAATCAATTGAAATTGTTTTTCCGTCAGCGTTATTTATTGTGAAAATAATATTATTATCACGATAACGACTAAATTTATGTTCAATACGTCTTGCTTCTTCTACCACGGCTTTGAATATTTTTTCTGCTAAAGCCTTATTTTCAACTTCCATCAGTACTTCACAGGGGCTTGCCATGGCTTCAAAGCTACCGCACCAGCAATCCTGTTCTTTTTTGAGTTGAATATCAGTCATAAAAAAGGCCTCTACACAGAGGCCTTACTTTACTATTAAAAGATTGACTCATCTATTACCAGACAAAAGAATAATTCACCTGCACGATAACCGCATCTAAATCGGGTGTTTCTTCGCCTGCTGGCACATTATCATCGGTCACTGTCTGGCTGATAATTTCAGCACGCATCGACAATTCACTGTTATCACCTATTGGCATTCCATATTTCACTCCCAAAGTTAGTGTCTCTGATTCTGCGAGGCGGTAATCATTACTGGCATAATCAACCAGAACTTCTCCAGTGACCTGATCAACCTCTGAGCCAAGCTCAAGGTTATGTATATGAAATTCAGCAGCTGATTGCATGTAATAACGAAAATGCGGCTGTAAATAACTGTTTGCCATCTGGTAGCGATATTTGAAATCGAAGGTGTGTGAATTAATGTCCCAGTCATCCCAATAGTAACGATATGAAAAGTTAATCACATCCTCTTCAAGATGACGCACAACCTTAAAGTACAGGTTATTTTTCTGGCGTGAATCAGGTCGTTTCTCATAAACATACGGTAGGTTTCCAGTAACTCCGGTATCAAAAATACCTCCGGTAGCAGGCAACCCGGTGACCGGGTCGATAACGGTTACAATTTTAAACGGATCATTCTGGTAACCATCTGTAATGCCCAATGAATAATTCAACTGAACAATTGTTTTACGATCCACTACCTGAGTAATGCCGACCAGGAAGTCGGTGATAACTTTAGTGTCATTATCGCCTTCACGATTTTGAGAAAAGCCTTCTCTCATCATTGGCATTAGCTCAGAAGGGATATCACCAACAGGATTTATAGTGTCACTGTTAAAGGCAAAACCCGTGGTAAGAGTCGTATTTCTATTATTAAAATCCTTAGCGTAACTTGCACTGATTCCCAGCGAGGTATAATCAAACTCCTTAGAAAAATTAGCTCCAAGAGTCAGTTTGGATAACCGATCCAGCTCCATTGTCCAGTCAGCACCCAATGCGACCCGGGTATCACGAAAAGTATCATCCAGTGGAGTATCACCGGCTTTAGTCGTGTAACTGCCTTTACCCGATGGAGTGGTAAAAGTCTGAGCGACTGAAGATGCATGCGCACCATTTGGAGAAGCTCCTGTTAAGGCATCAACAACAAGTCTTAAATCAATTCGATCCCCATCTTCAAGATCACGCCCTGCATAGATTGCAGGTTCGAATGCACTTACCCTGCCATCACCTTCACTGTATAAAAGTACTGCTGTATCGACATCCCATTCATTGTCCTCTGCTTGAACTGTCGGGCTTGTTACCTGTAATAATGCACAGGCCGCCAGACTCATCTGGCCTTTAATGTTCTTTAATTGCATCCGCAGCCGCCTCCACCAACACCCTGGCCACCTGAAGAGGCTTCTTTACTGAAATAAATATGCTCATCATAAAAATTATCCAGATAATCAGCATTCAATCTCATGGATTTCTTTGCTAACAGATCGCGCTCCCAGGGCTCAACACCCATTGTAGAGCAACCTGTGCCTGTAATTACCATCACTAGAAATAAACCAAAATTTCGCATATTGATCACCACTACTTATTGTTTGAGTAATTGTTGAATTGCCTGTTCCATTATTGGCTTATCTTTTTCACGAAAGCCAATATGTGTAGCGTATAACTTTCCATCACGGCCAATAAGATAACTGCCTGGCATGCCGCGTAATTTATACGCTTTTGCTGAATCACCTTGCTGATCGAAAGCAATAGTGAAATTTGTTTCAACTTTTTTCAGAAAAGCATCTGCCTTCGTTTTGTCTTTATCCAGATTAATTGCAACAATTTCCAGCCCCTTATCTTTATAAGCCGCCATCATTTCATTCATCCAGGGGAAAGATTTTTTGCAGGGTAAACACCAGGAAGCCCAAAAATCCAGATATACAACTTTACCGCGAAAATTGGCGAGTTCTACCTCACCCAGTAATGCTGGAAGCTTAAAGGCAGGGGCATCAGATACGTCCGCAACTACCATATTGCTGAACATAAGGACTGTAATAAAACAGATCATCTGTACAAATTTCATGCAATTTTCCATTCTGATTTATTCATAAATACAGCTTAGGCATCCAGACTTAAACAAACCTTAACAATTTGAATGCCAACTAATAGTTAAGAAAGCCTTAAGCATGGCAAGCGTAAATTAAATTGCTTGTTTTGAAATGTATTGCGAGGCAACCTATTACCCTAGATAAATCAGTTGAATTACGAAAGTATGCACAAGTTCTTGATTCGTCTAGCTATATGAAAAAAGTACTCATCACCAATAAGGTGGCAGAAAAATGCTCCATGCATTTTCTGCATATACGCCATCCATGGCGAAAACCACATATTTTTTCATTACGCTAGCCAAACCAATAACTTGCACATCTTTTTCGTATTTAACTGATTTTTCTAGGATACCCTTGAAAAGGCAGGAATAATAAGTGCGAATATTATTAGTTGAAGATGATGCATTGCTTGGTGAAGGCCTGTATGCCGGATTACAGCGTGAAAATTATTCACTGGACTGGATTAAGAATGGTGAAACTGCACTTATTGCGATGCAGGAAACGGCCTATGACGTGGTCATTCTGGATATAGGATTGCCAAAAATGAGTGGACTTGAGGTATTAAGAAAGGCTCGAAATGAAGGTAATAAGCTACCAGTTCTTATTTTAACCGCACGTGATGCTGTATCAGATCGGGTTGACGGTCTGGATGCAGGAGCCGATGATTACCTGGTAAAACCCTTTGAATTTACAGAATTATGTGCACGACTACGAGCCTTAGCTCGCCGCTCTCGCGGTTTAAGCGAACAGCTAATCTGTTATAAAAATATCCAGATAGACCCTGCCGCTCACAGCGTAAAATTGGATAACCAAAATGTTGAGTTATCCAGACGAGAGTTTTCGTTACTCGAAGAAATGCTATCTAATGTAGGTCGAGTTCTTTCTAAAGCCCATCTTGAAGAAAAACTATATAGCTGGGGAGATGAAATCGGCAGCAATACTATCGAAGTGCATATTCACCATCTGCGAAAAAAGTTTGGCAGTGAATTAATAAAAACAGTGCGCGGTGTAGGTTACATTATCGCCAAAGAGTTATAAGTAGAATGTCTATCCGCTATCACTTAATGTTGCGATTATTCCTGGTTTCGCTTGTGCTGGTGGGCGGAGGTGCAATCATTGGCTATAAGGATCTTCAGCATGAGTCCAGAGAATTATTCGATGCTCAGCTTGCTCGATCTGCCCGCTTAATTCTTAGCATGACTCAAGCGGATATTGATCAAAACAATTTTTCCAGTGTCCAGCAGTTCTTAAATCAGAATCAGTTACAAACTCCAGTTGATAACTACAATACTGAAAAAAATGAAGGTTTCGAAGAACTAAGTTCCGGGCATATGTATGAAACTAAACTTGGCTTCCAGATATGGGATAATCTCGGGAACCTCCTGCTCAAATCACCCAATGTTCCACTAACACCTATTACTCAGAATAAAAATGGTTTTAGTAATAATAGTTTTCTACAGCATGATTGGCGCATTTTCAGCTTGACCAGTCTGGACTCTCGTTACCGTTGTATTGCTGCCGAGCGAATAGATGTGCGAAATGATTTGATAGGAAAAATAAGCTCCAACCTGTCATTTTTATTTATCATTTTAATTCCTGTTTTGTCCATTACCATGTGGTTCGCAATTAGTCAGGGATTGTCACCGCTGCAAAAACTTGCTTCTCAGATAAATCGTTTAGGTGCGGAAAAACTAGATGCAGTTTCCGAAGATAATGCTCCAAGCGAAATTAAAACTATTACCGGAGCCCTCAACCAGTTACTTTCAAAATTACGTAAAGCACTGGCACGAGAAAAAAGAATTACCTCCGATGCAGCCCACGAGCTTAGAACTCCACTTGCCGCTGTTAAAATTCACGCAGAGCTCGCTAAAACAGCCACCAATAAGGAAGACCGCATTGACTCCATTAATCATGTGTTACTGGGTATAGATCGTACCACCCATCTGGTTGATCAAATATTGGCTTTGGCCAGGCTCGAACCCGATAATTTTAGTGACAAATTACAACCGGTAAATCTGACCAATCTGGTTATTGATGAAGTCGCCCTGTTAGCCCCTCTGGCACATACCAGGAATGTAGAAATTTCCGTCTGTAAAAGTGAAGCTTTAATAATCATTGCTGAAGATACAGCATTGAGACTGCTCGTCAGGAATCTGCTCAACAATGCTGTTTCCTATACCCATAATAATGGAGAGGTTGAAATATTTATTGAAACAATCGAAGATAAAGCCTGTCTTATCATTCAGGATAATGGTCCTGGAATTCCAGCTGAAGACAGGGAGCGAGTATTACAAAGATTTTATCGTCTAAAAAATCATCAGACACCCGGCTGTGGTATTGGTTTATCCATTGTTATGTCAGTTGTGGAAATGCTAAATGCAAATTTTAAAATGGAAGATTCAAGCTCTGAAACCGGACTAAAAGTAACTGTTTGTTTTGCAACTAAATAATTGGAGAATAAAATGAAAGTCTATGGTGATAGTCAGTCTGGTAATTGTTATAAAATTAAACTTCTGCTTTCATTATTAGACCTCAACCATGAATGGATTCATGTGGATATACTCACTGGTGGAACAAAATCAGAATCATTTTTATTAAAAAATCCTAATGGTCAAATTCCGCTACTTGAACTGGATGATGGACGCTTCATTAGTGAATCAAATGCAATTATGAATTACCTTGCTAGTGGTAGTTTTTATCTTCCTGATGATAATTTTGAAAGAGCAAAAGTTTTGCAATGGCAGTTTTTTGAGCAATATAGCCATGAGCCTTATATTGCTGTGGCACGTTATATTGCTAAATACCTTGGTTTACCTGAAAATCGAAAAGCTGAATTTGAATCAAAACAGGAAGGCGGTCACAAGGCATTAAAAGTTATGGAGTCTCAACTGGAAAAAACACCTTATCTGGTAGGTGAAAACCTAACCATTGCCGATATTTCACTGTATGGCTATACCCATGTGGCACATGAAGGGGGATTTGATCTCTCGCAATATTCGTCTATTCAGAACTGGTTAAATAGAATTCGCCAGCATCCTCAATATGTTGGTATGGAATAGCCGAAAAATCTATACATTCCTGGTTAGATGGTGCGCCTGGCGCACCCTACCTGTTTGACTTAGTATTCTGTAAAAGGATAGGTTTATCGGTAGATAACCATATTATAACTACTATTTGAATTTACATTTCACTAATAGTTTTGCCGAACTCTTCAACCTGAGTCCAGTCAGTAAAATCAATATTAGTATTGGGATCAGTTGGACCGTGGGTTATGTGCATAATTAGCCGGATTACAAAACGATCCCAGAAGCTGTATTTTTGATAATCAATCTTTCCTGCAAAAACAGCCAGGTTTTTAGGCTTCCAGGATATTTGTTTGAGAAATCTCCTGAGATACGGATTTGTATCGGGTGTATTTTTCTCTGGCTTTCTGGCAACAACGTTCACCGAGAAAAATGCATTTGGCCTGCTATCTAATGTATGCAAATTATTCTTGATGAATTGATATATTTTCGGATGATGTTTGCCATAACGAATACTTGCTCCAATAATTATCTTATCAAACGTATTTAAATTGATAGTGCTTTCATCATCTACTGAGAGTAGTGTCACTTGAAGGTGATCTTTTTCAATAATCTGCTGTAATCGTTGGCATATCTCCCTGGTATGGCCGTCAGTTGTTGAATAAAGAATTAGAGTTTTAACCATTGGTTTTAGTTTAATTTACTTTCCAGATACTAAACTGAAGGTTATAGCGACCCATTGCAAGTACATCCGTAAGCAATTTTGATATAAATCAATATCGCCAAAAGAGACATGAGAATATACTATTCATATGACTTTCACGGAATGGACTGTCTGGCCCGACATATAAAATAGAGAGGCGCTTATTATGTTTGAATCTTTAACACACTGGTTTGAATCACTAGGAAAAGAAAGCAAGCTTTTTAACGACCCGGAAGACGAGGTTCTTCATGGTGCTCTTGCTTCGGTGCTTTATCACATCATTAGTGCTGATAAACATGTTATCGAAAAAGAGAAACACAAGTTTTCCAGTATTCTAAAACAGGAATTTGATCTGGACGATGATCAGGTAGATCACCTATACCTTGCTGCAAAATCTTCAACTTCAGATCCTCATAGTGATCTGGAAACGGTTAATCAGCACTTAAAGAAAAATCCGCAACTACGTATGAATTTCATGAAAAAACTCAATCAGTTAATAGATCTTGATGGTGTTCAGGATAGTGAGCTGGATATTTTCTATGAAGCATTGAATCTGGTATTTCCTGACTTAAAGCGTTAGTTGAAAATGGAGCACCTGACTTTAGTAAAGGTGCGCCATGCACTCTGCAAAATACCAGCCAATGTTACACTTTTAATGAGTTTCTAAATCTTAAGGAACCTCTGATCAATTCATGAACTCATATCTTACTCTCAGAAAAGCCAGCTTCTACGCTGCGAATCTTCGCGATAGCACACTATTACGAAGATTCGAAGCCTTAAATCTGACTTTTCTGAGTACAACCTGTTTCGTCCTGAATTAATCAGAGACTCCCTAAACAATTTACCATTGCCAGGGCATCTTCAAATATTAGCTTTGTATGGTGCATTCGAATTTTACCCTGCTGGTATAAGTCCATAAATTCTTCTCTGGAAAAATAACGGCACTCTTTAATTTCTTCTTTGAACTGAGGATCTATCTGCTGATTTTCTGTGGGTTTTGCCAGCCATACATGTCGTGCAACAAATTCACCATCATTAAATCGACCAACATAGGTGTCCATATAAGATACTAAAGAAACATCCAGACCTGTTTCTTCTTTTGTTTCACGCAGGGCTGCAACCTCAAGCGACTCATTCTCCTCAACACTTCCAGAAGGAATGTGCCACAAACCTGCTTTACCGGGTAATTTTTCATGTACTAAAAGTATCTGGCATTGATTATTAATAATTGCAACGCCAGCAGCTTTTGCCTTAATCGGAATATGGTGTTTCTCATCATACTGCATAAATATAACTAACGGGTTAAATTGGATTTAGCTAAAAACTAATCCTGAATTTCCTTCCACTCATTTCCAGCATCTACTTCATGACAGGGGATATCTGTCACCGGGTTTTTCATCGTGACCAGTTCTTCTGCACTGCCCGGGTGAATAGCTACCGTGTTATCAAAATCAGCCTTGGTAGCCCCCATTTTTACCGCGACTGCAAAACCCTGCATCATTTCATCAGCACTGTCTCCGATGATGTGGATACCCACTACTTTTTCATCTTTATCGGCGCACACCAGTTTTAAAGCAGTTGTGGTGCCGTGATCAGACAGTGCATAACGCATCGGAGTGAAATCACTTTGGTAGATAGTGCAGCAGCAGTACTTTTCCAGAGCCTGTTGCTCAGTTAAACCAATGGTTGCAATGGGAGGATGGGAAAAAACAACGCTGGGGATATTTTCATAGTCCATCTTTATGTCTGGTTTATTATTGAATAACCTTTCAGCAAGTCTGCGCCCTGCAGCGATGGCAACCGGTGTGAGTTGAGGACGACCAGTAATATCACCAATAGCATAAATGCCGTTAACACTGGTATTTTCAAATTCATCGACATCGATGATGCCATTTTTCTGAACATTGATATCTGTCGAATCCAGATTCAAGTTTCGTGTATTGGCATAGCGTCCAACCGCCCAGATGACTTCATCAAAATGCTGAAGATCTCCATTCGGGCTATTCACCACAAGACCCTGATCATTGCTAGAAAGTCCTGTCACCTGATAGTCAGTGTGTACATCGATGCCTTGCTTGATCATTTCCTTGTGCAGGATATCGCTGATCATCGGATCAAACAGGTTCAGGATTCGATCGTCCAGAGTCACAATGGTTACTTCTGAGCTAAGAGCACGTAAAACGCCTGATAATTCAACGCCAATATAACCTCCGCCAATAACAGCGACTCGTTTAGGCTGTTGCTGTAGTTGAAAAAAGCCGTCAGAAGTAATACCCAGTTCAGCACCTGGAACAGGAGGCACAATTGGTGCACCGCCTGTAGCAATAACAATATGTTCGGCCGAATAGTGTTTGCCGTTGGCTTCCACCGTTTTGTTATCGATGAATCGACCAAAGCCATCGATATGAGTAATTTTCAGGTCATTAACATAACCATCCCAGAAATTATTGATATTGGCTATATAGCTTTCCCTGCCAGTAACCAGTTTATTCCAGTCAACTTCACCTCGCTTAACTGAAATACCAAAATCAGCGGCATCATCAACAGCATGAGCCAGGTTAGCGGCATACCACATAACTTTTTTGGGCACACAACCATTATTAACGCAGGTACCACCGAGTTTAGAGTTTTCGATGATGCCAACTTTCTTGCCGAATTCGGCTGCTTTTTCTGCAACAGCCAGTCCACCGCTGCCACCACCAATCACTAATAAATCAAAAGTAGAGTCATTCATTTGTGTTATCCAGGTCAATAGCCCCGACTGTTCAGGTCAGGGCTTTAGGTTTTCCAGTGTACTAAAGCTATGCTGCAATGCCAGTTTTAACATCCAGATATTGTTCCAGATCATCAGATCCACCAATACGAACACCATCGATAAAAATCTGAGGAACTGTAGTTTCACCTGAAATGGCACGGATAGTAGATTCATTAAAATCTTCATTCAAAACAAGCTCATCGAATTCCATTCCTGCATCCAAAAGCATTCCTTTAGCTTTGACACAAAATGGACAGCCGTTACGGGTAAATACGGTTACATTTTTAGGTGCTTCAGCCTTTGGGTTGATGTATTCAAGCATCGTGTCGGCATCGGAAACTTCAAAAGGATCACCCGGTAAATCAGGTTCTATAAACATTTTTTCGACCACACCATCTTTTACCAGCATAGAATATCGCCACGATCTGTCACCAAAACCCAGGTCATTTTTAGCCATTAACATTCCCATTCCGCGAGTAAAATCAGTATTTCCATCTGCCAGGAAAGTAATATTGTCAGCCTTTTGTTCCGCCTTCCACTGGTTCATTACAAAAGTATCGTTAACCGATACACAAACAACTTCATCCACTCCGTTTTGCTTGAATGTATTGGCCAGCTGATTGTAACGAGGCACATGTGTTGATGAGCAGGTTGGAGTAAATGCTCCGGGTAATGAAAAAACAATAACTGTTTTTCCTTTGAAAATATCATCGCTACTGATGCTGACCCATTCATGATCCTGACGAGTAGGGAATGATACTTGAGGGACGTTCTGGCCTTCGTGATTTTCTAACATAAGATGCTCCAATTGAGTGTTTAATTAAAAGATGGGAGTATTATGCTGAACCGTAGATGATGATTGAAATCGTTTGATTCTATATTTACGATAGGCCTGGCCTATCATGATCTATTGGTAGGGTGCGCCGCGCGCACCAATGAATTTCGGTACCAACATCATTGGTGCGCACGGCGCACCCTACGCAGATTATTTGTTTTACAGCAGCAAACCTTCTTTAATCGGGTGAAAAATGCTAGCTGATTCAATAAGTGAATTAGCGGTCAATGCCTGCACCCCATACACCTCTGTTTTAACTGAATAATCTTCATTAATTTTTTGTAGCAGCAAATCAAAGTCACCATCACCTGACAGTAATATTACGGTATCAACTTGCGGTGCGATTTGCATAACGTCGATGGTAATTCCTACATCCCAGTCTCCTTTTGCCGAGCCATCACTACGCTGGATATAAGGTTTAAGTTTGACATTAAAGCCAATATGCTTAAGGGCTTCCTGAAACTTTTGTTGCTGGTTATCACCACGATTTATGGCATATGCATTAGCGCTGACAATGATTCCTTTGGTTTTTAATGTATCCCACAGTTTTCGATAATTAAACTGGCGTCCATAGGTATGGCGAGTGGTGTAATAGATATTCTGTACATCGACAAATATTGCCATTTTATTCATGGTTTAATTTCACCGTTAAATAACCCTGGAAAAAGGCTGGATTATACATGGATTGAATTTCAGCTAAGTCCTATAGATATAATTGAGGCAAAAAGCATGCAAATCACCTATTAGCACTAATAAAAAATAACCTGTATTAACCTGAAAGAGTGGTAGTGGCCGTATTACCTACAAACTGTGTAGATTCTTCTATACTCAATCTTTGGCATAATTTTATTCATGGGCATGAAAAAATACCTGTTTCCAACAATAGCCTTTTATCTGTTGTTATCAGTTTCAATGAATGTAATAGCAACACCTAAGTGTCTGTGGATATCATCCTACGCCCCTGGGTATGAGTGGAACGATGGTATAAGCGAGGGTCTACATTCGGTTCTCGATGGTAAATGCGAAGTAAAAGAGTTTCATATGGATACCAAACGGAACAAAGGCTCTGAATTTGGACATGAACAGGCTTTACACGCAAAGGCATTGATAGAAAGTTATAAACCGGATGTTGTTATTGCTTCTGATGATAATGCATCTAAATACCTCATCGCTCCCTATTATAAAAATGCAGATTTGCCTATCGTAGTTTGCGCCATCAACTGGACCGCAAAAGGGTATGGTTACCCCTATAAAAATGTCACTGGAATGATAGAAGTCATGCAGATTAAACCCTTACTAAAGATGGCTAAAAAAGTATTATCAATCAGTGAAGGTAGTGCAAGCTTTATCGTACCGAACACAAATACAGGTAAAAAAAATGCTAAATACATACGCAAATATTTTGCTAGAGAGGGCTTTGATTTAAAAATTCAATTTGTTAATGATTTTAAACAATGGAAAAATGCATTTATAAATGCTCAACAGGATGATGTCATTTTTATGCTTACAACAGGTGGAGTAACAAACTGGAATAAAGAAGAAGCAAAATTATTTGTTGCTGCTCACGGTAAAAAATTATCCATCAGTGTCAACAAGTGGGTAAAAGATTACGCAATGATAGTGTATGCCAAACGTGCTGAAGAGCAGGGTGAATGGGCAGCTAAAGTTGCATTAAAAATTCTTGATGGAACCCCTCCATCTAAAATTCCAATGACGGTAAATAAACAATGGGAGCGTTATTTTAACAAGAAGTTACTGGATAAAGCTGGAATATCGGTAGGTCGACAAATTTTAAACAGAGCCATTACCGGTTAATTCTACTACTAATAAATACGCATGATTTTACATCAAAGATTTTCGCTGATTGTTTTTATTGTCACACTTAGTTTTGGTCTGTTTGTTATAAAAACCAGCTGGGATAATCATATAGATAGTATTGTAAAAAGATCAAACCAGATAAGCACTCCGGTCATCAATTCAATTTCTCAAAATCTATTTCACTCTGAAGGAGCACTTAAGCAACTGGAAGTGTTATTTAATAGCTTTTATAGCCTGGATGAAACTCAGTTCAGACTAGTGACAAAGCAGGTAATGGAACAGTGTAGTTGCATTGAAAAATCAATATACATGCCACGAATTAACGCATCGGAAAGAAAGTCTTTTGAACGGGAAATGGAAGAGGAAAATTTTATAAGTTTTAACATAAAAGAGCGTGATCAAAATGGTGATTTAAAACCTTCTACTGAAGGTCGTGCTATGTACTTCCCCTTTCTCCATGTTGAACCACATACGGTAGATAATTTAATTCTGATTGGCTTTGATGCCTATTCTAATGAATCTTTTCGAACTGCAATTGATAGTGCGATAACTTCTGCTAAAACAATTCCAGTTATAGTTAAAACAAATTCTGGGAATAGTAAAATCAAAGCTAATGAATATTGGCTTATACACTCAATTTATAGTGGTTTTGATACGCCATCGTCAATCGAACAACGACTTAAGAGAATAAATGCAGTCATTGCATTTAAGATAAACATACAGCAGACATTTGATAGTCGAGATATTCAGAATAAGTTCGACTACTTTAATTTAACAGGCGGAATACCAGAAAAAGATAATTCTCTTTTCAGTTTCAAAAACAAAAATAAAAAAATAGATAAACTGTTCTCTCACCTTATTCCTGATCAGGTTGATATTAAAACAGAAACACAGAATCTAAAGGCTTCTTATCGAGTTCGTGTTACGGGTTCTATAAGTGAGATTATCCCTTTTATAAGTACCATAATATCAACAATATTTATTGTTATTTTAGCAACTGCCTTCAGCCGTCAGGCAGTATTAGGCGTAACACGAAGGTTAGATCTAAATCAACGCATAAAAGAAAGTGAGTTTCAACAACGAGTTATTTTGGATAGCGTGGCTGACGCCATAATTACTATCGATAAAAAAGGTATTATTCAAACTTTTAACATCTCAGCAGAAAAAATATTTGGATATAGCCTGAAAGAAGTCTTTCATAAAAATATTTCAATTTTATTATCGGACCAGGAGATAAAACTGCATAAGGATATTGTTGAAGACGCCACATTGAATGTATCAACAGTGATGAATGAATTTCATGAATTACAGGGCAGGCGCAAAAATGGAAGTCATTTTGTACTGGAATTAAATATGACCCCGATGGCACTGTCAGGAGGATCTGGCTATGTCGGCATTATACGTGATATTACAGATCGTAAGCAGGCTGCAGAAAAAGTTCTGAATAAAGCTGAGGAGGCTTTGGCTGCCCAACAATTTGCTATGGATCAACATGCCATAGTGGCTATGACTGATATTTACGGCACAATTACCTATGTAAATGATAAATTTTGTAAGGTCACAGGCTTCTCTGAATCAGAATTGTTGGGAGAAAATCATCGGATTTTAAGTTCAGGTTTTCTAGATACGGATTACTGGAAAGAAATGTATCAGGAAATTTCCAATGGTAGAGTCTGGAAAGATGAAGTGTGTAATAAAAACAAAGATGGTGAATTATTCTGGTTAGATACAACCATTGTTCCATTATTGGGAGATAATGGAGAACCTGTAGGTTATGTATCCCTAAGAACGGATATTACAAAACGTAAATTAGGTGAAGAAGCACTGGTCAAAAGTGAGGCTCAGGCAAGGGGTATTTTCGAATCAGTTGCAGATGGAATTATTAGTATTAATGAGCATGGAATTATTACCGCTTTTAATCCCGCTGCAGAACAAATATTTGGTTATCAGCAAAAAGAGGTTATGGGTAAAGACGTCATTAAACTCATGCCCGCTTCTATTCACCAACAACATCTGCAATGGCTAGATAATTACTTTTGCTTAGGAGAAAAGAATATAATTGACAATACTGTTGAGGTAAAAGGTCTACGTAAGAATGGAGAAGAATTTCCACTGGAACTTTCGATAACAGATATTTTATTGGGTAATGAAACTTACTTCACCGCCATTACCCGTGATATTACACAGCGTAAAGAGTATGAAAATATTTTAATTTCGGCTAAAAATTCTGCCGAAGATGCCACTCGAGCAAAGAGTGAGTTTCTGGCTAACATGAGTCACGAAATAAGAACACCAATGAATGGTGTTATCGGCATGACAGCACTATTATTGGATACTGAGCTGGATGAAGAACAGTATGAATTTACTTCAACAATAAAAAATAGTGCCAGTACATTATTAAAAATTATAAATGATATTCTGGATTTTTCTAAAATTGACGCTGGCAAACTTAAGCTCGAAATACGAGAATTTGAGTTAACTTCTTTACTGGAAGATTTTGCAAGCACAGTTGCTTTACAAACTGAAGAAAAAGGACTGGAACTTATATGCCCAGCAAGTCCAATGAAAACCCAATGGTTTATGGGTGATGCTGGACGAATTCATCAGGTACTCACTAATCTCGTTGGCAATGCCTTAAAATTCACATCCCAGGGTGAAATTTCAGTTCGTTGCAAAATAGAACCAGTATCTGACGATAAAACAAATTTATTTTTTTCAATAACTGATAGTGGTATTGGTCTTAGTGACGATGATCAGAATAACCTGTTCAAACGATTCACTCAGGCTGATGGATCAATAACCAGAAAATATGGAGGAACGGGTTTGGGGCTGGCAATTTGTAAACAAATGGTTAGTTTAATGGGTGGAAAAATTAGTGTAGAAAGTAAGCTTAATTTAGGCTCGACTTTCGAGTTTTCAGTGAGTGTTGAAAATACTGATAAACCAGCCCTACCTATACCGACTGAGCTTTCAGGTATAAAAATATTGGTAGTGGATGATAATAAAACCAGTCGCCAATTACTAAGCTCACTATTAACTAGTTACCGACCATAAATAGCTATTTTTCCTGGCCTGTGTGATTTTTCGTATTCAAATTTTCATATCCCAGCACAATAATTGAGTCGACTTTTTGAGTTTATCTGGCCAGGGTGAGAAAACAGCTTT
>Ga0209249_1000345_pt1 | contig 59072 bp, 61 predicted proteins | sample SaaInlV_200m_DNA_4_FD_184653 | JGI IMG/M metagenome (GOLD analysis project Ga0209249, IMG submission 184653) | Marine microbial communities from expanding oxygen minimum zones in the Saanich Inlet - SI037_S3LV_200m_DNA (SPAdes) (version 2) | ecosystem: Environmental > Aquatic > Marine >...
ATTGCATTGTTTTATTTTTTAGGTAAAGGTTTACTTTGGTTGAAAGATGTTATTGATAAAAATATTGCTGAAAAAAGTAAAGAAGCTAAATATCTTTCTGTGATTTTGATTATATTGTTGTTAGCTTACTTTGCTTTTGCACAATTAAGTTATGCTGAAGCAGCTATTGGTGGAAGTAGTTCTTCGTTTCAACAGCAAAGAGAAGCTGGTGATTGGTTAAGTGAAAATATGGAATTAGAAGATAATTTTGTTGCTTGTAGCTATGTAGTTGTTTATCAAGCTTATGCTGAAAGACAAGGTTATGCCTTCGGGATGGATGTCAGTTTGATGGATGAAGTAATAGAAAAGTATGATCCGAAGTATTTAGTGGCAGATGCTTTTACTTCTGATTGTGCATTTGAAGAAATTGTTTCAAGAGGAGATCAGTTTGTACAAAAAGCAATATTCTATTATGATGAAGCAGAAACTCAACCTATAGTTGTTATTTATGAAGTTGTTTAGTTAAAGCTTCTAATGTTTTTTTTGCAGAATTTTCCCAAGTAAACTGTGAAGCATATTCTTTTAATTTTGGGAATTTTATTTTTTTGTCAAGAATTTTTTTCATGTTTGTAATGAACTCTGATTTTGTGTTTGCTATTAATCCGTTTGTTTTATGTTGAATAGATTCATTTAATCCTGCAGTGTTAAAAGAAACTGCTGGAGTGTTACAAGCATTTGCCTCAATAACAGTTATTCCCCAACCTTCTGCACTTGAAGCTGAAGCATAAATCCAAGACTTAGCATAAAGATTAAATTTTTCTTCTTCTGAAACCTTTCCTAAAATTTTAATTCTATTTTTTAGAGGAGAATTTTTAACTCTTTTTTTAATTTCAGGTAAGTATCTTCCTCCACCTGCAATTATTAATTCTGAATTAGGATAATTTAATTTTTCAAACATCTCAATTAGTAATTGAATTCTTTTATATTTTTCAATTCTACCTAAGTATAATATTGTTGGGTTTTTGAATTTTGTTTTTGGTTTTGCACTTTTTTGATCAAAGCCACAGTAACTTAATGTGAAATTTTTTGATTTGAATCCTAACTTTTCAAAACCTTTTTTTGTAGATTTACTAATTGCAACTAAAGGAGTGTTTCTGTAAATGATTGGCATCAAATAAACTTCTGCAAAATAAGGCATCCAAGCTAAATAAAAAGGAAGTTCTTTGAAAACAACATCTTTGTGAACATGAAGTAGAAGCATTGCTTTTGGTTTGTTTGAAAATAATGGGGTGAAATATGGTGTACCATTTTCTACATCTAAAATGTAATCAGTATGTTTTTTGAATTTTGTTAAGTATAAATATGGGAGGGTTATGTAATTTGAAAATTTTCCTCCAGATCTGAAAACATGGCAACCATTTATTTTTTCATATTTTTTTGAACCTTTAAATCTAGGACAAAGAAAAATAACTCTGTAACCTTGTTTGATCCAATGTTCTGCTTGATTAAATGCATAAACAATTGAGCCACCTGCGTAAGGATGTTTGAGATCTTTCCATAAAAATACTGTGATAGTTTTTTGTTTCATTTGATAGAACTTTTTTTGTTAGTTTATTATAATTTATGTTGCGCTTTGAAAAGCTTTATAAATCTTATGAATATTATATAGTGATAAGAGGTGTATGTGGTATGTTTAAAAAAAGAGGAATCCATGAATCATTTTTAGTTGTTTTAGTCGTAATATTTACATTGCTATTTTTGTCATTTGTTGTGGCAGAAAGTAATACCGAATTTAGGTTGCATTTTATTGCTCCTGATAATAATAGTTTTTTTGGTCCTAATTCTGGTGGTGAACCTTCTTTTGATTTTAATATTAATGGTACTAATGCAACATACGAAGCTATATTCATGATTGATGGTGGTGCTTCTGGTGGTCCTCTTTTTATAGCAAATGGTACTGATTCTAGTACAGCTTTAGCTTCTGCAATTTCTGCTTATCCTGATGGTGAATTTATATTTTATTTTCAAGCAACAAATGGTTCTACAACAAACTATACTGCTGAAAATAGAACCTTTACAATTGATAATACAGTGCCTCTTATTGATTGGGGTAGTTTAACTAATTATCCTGATGATGCTTATATTAATACAAATTCATTTTTCTTTGAAGTAACCTATACTGAAGTTAATAGAGCAAATTTAACTTTTACTGCATTTGATCCATTTTCGGGTGCAATAAATACAACTGTAATCTCTGATCAAAGTACTTTTACTTTTAATTTAAGTAGTATAGATTCTGGAAATCCTTTAGTAGAGGCTAATTATACTTTAAATGCAACCATTTGGGATAATGCAACTAATAGTAACATAACTACAAATAGATTAGTGATTCTAGATTCTTTTATACCTCAGATTGATTATCAAGCAGCTACTCTTATCAATAATAGTAATATCTCAAGTAATTCTTTTATTATTAATATGAGTTATACTGATGCAAATTTTGCTAATTTGACATTTAGAGTTGCACCTGTTTCATATAGTGCTATGAATACAACTGTAGTATCAGAATGGTCAACACCCTATCTTAATTTTTCTAGTTTAGTTGGTGAGAGTGGTTTTGCAGAGGGTAATTATACAATTAATGTTACAATGTTAGATAGGGCGAGTAATCAGAATATTTCAGGAATTAGAAATTTTTTAATAGATAGCACTCTTCCAAGTCTTAGTTATCATCCTACAGTTCAACCTAATGAGGCTTTTGTTAGTGCGGATTATATATATGTAAAGGCTAGTGTTGCTGATGCAAATTTAATTAATCTAACTTTTAGGCTGACAAATACAACAGGTTCAACTAATGTTTCAGTATTATCAGATACTCTAGGTGATGGTGCAACAAAAGCAATAAATTTTACACAAATAGATTCTAAAGCTGGAAATTTACCTAATGGAAATTATACTTTTAATATAACTGCTACTGATAGAGCTGAAAATCAGAAGCATAAAAGTTCAAGGACTATTATTATAGATGCGTTACCTCCTTCTGGAGATTATCATGCTGCAACTACTGTTGCTAATAATAGTAATGTTTCAACAGCTTATGCCTTTTTTAATATGACTTTTACTGAACAAAATTTAGGTAACTTGACATTTAAATTAAGTACAATTGATTATTCAACTTATGCAAATAATACAGCTGTATCTGAATGGTCAACACCTTATACAAATTTTACAGATCTGGTAGATGGAAATTATACATTTAATGTGACTATTTTAGATAGGGCTTCAAATTCAAAACAAATTGCAGTTAGAACTTTCTTCTATGATCCAACATTACCTGTTGTTTCTTATACACATGGTTCTGCTGTTGCAGGAGCTAGTGGAACTAATAGTACATCTATTTTTGTAAATGTGAGTATTGTTGAATCAAATTTGATTAACTTAACTTTTAATTTTAGAAATACAACTGGTGTGATTAATACAACTGTTATATCAGATGAAATTGGAGATAGTAATTTGACATATCTAAACTTTACACTAATGGATACTAAAGCTGGAAATTTTCCTGAAGGAAACTATACATTTAATGTAACTGCAACTGATAGAATGGGTAATCGTAATACTAGTGTTAATGGAATCATTATTGTAGATCGAACTTTCCCTAATATTGATTTACATGCAAGTTCTGTTGCAAATAATACAAATCTAACAAGTAATGCTATTTTTGTAAGAGTAAATTTAACTGAAACAAATTTAGCAAATGTAACTTTTACTTTAGTAAATAGTTCCTTTGTAAATAAAACTGTTGTGACAGATACAAATGTAAGTTTTGTAAACTTTTCAAGATTAGGAGATGGTTATTATCAATTTAATGTAACTGTGACTGATGTAGCTAATCAAATTAATTTTACAGAAACTAGAAATGTAACAGTAGATACAACAGCACCTAGTGCAATAGCAGTATCTGCTTCACCAACTTCAATTAATGGTGGAGAATCAGTTTCTTTAGCATGTGGAGCTACAGATAATTTAGGTGGAGATATTTCATATGTAATAGATGTACAACAACCAAGTGGCTCATATGTAACACAAACAACATCTGCAAGTGCAACATATACTGATACTGCTTCTCTTGCAGGAACATATAATGTAAGATGTACTGTAACTGATGTTTATGGGAATTCAGCAGCTGATTCAACTAGTTTTAGTGTTAGTATAAGTTCAGGCAGTTCAAGTTCAAGTGGATCAAGTGGAGGATCAAGTGCTAGTTATGCTCCTGAAGTAGAAGAAGAGGAAGAAGAAGAAGTTGAAGAAGTTGAAGAAGAAGTTATTGAAGAGATTACTGCAGCTGTTATTTTAGAAGAAGAAAGTAGCTGGGAAGAAACAGGAATTTTAGAATATTCTACAGCTGTTCTTGGTGATGTTATTGAAATGACTTTTACAACAAGTGAAGGTACAGAAGAAGCTCATTCAGTGACCTTAAGTGAAGTGAATACTGAAGAACAATTTGTTGTTTTACTGTTTGCAAGCGAGCCTCAAGAATTAACTGTTTATGTTGGTGAAAGTAGAAACTTAGATATTGATAGCGATGGAACAGATGACTTTGAAGTAGCACTAAATGCAATTAATGAAGATGGTACAGTTGATCTAACCTTAACAAAATTAGAAGGTTGGCTTGAGAATGAAGGTGTTGAACAAAAGTCTTACTGGTGGGTAGGATTAGTATTAGCCTTAGGGATTGTAGCAGGAATTGCATGGTTTTTTATTGCTAAAAAGAAGTAAATTTTTTTATTTTTTTATTATTTCTAAATGCCATAATCTTTATAAGTAAGTTAATTAGTTTCTCATAGTTATGAGATGGAAAATTATATTCGGTTTAATGATCTTATTGAGCTTTTCTTTTGTTTTAGCTGGAAATAGTTATGATGTAAGTTTTGAAGGACAAAATTCTCAAGCAATTTATCTTTATGAAGATGATGAAGTAAGATTTGAGTTATTAGATGGAGAGCATTCATTGATTGTAGAAGAAGTTACTACAACTGGAGCAAAGTTTGATGTTGTTCCATTTATACATGATGAAATTACTAATGCTTGGCCAGGAATAGTAACATTAGATACTATTATGAAAGTTGATTTAGATAAAGATGGTTATAATGACTTGAATGTAGCTCTTTATACAGTAGCTGCTGATGGTGAAGTTCATTTAGTTTTACAAGTTGCAGATGAAGTTAATGTTGTGGATGATAATATAGTAACAGGATTAGTTGTTGATGAAGATGAAGAGAGTAATGTTGATTGGAAAAATTATTTGTTAGCTTTCTTAGGAATTTTAATTGTAGTTGTTATTGCAGTATTTGTTTTGAGAAGTGCAGATAGTAGTGAAGAGATTAAAGAAGAGAAGAAAGAAGAGAAAGAAGAAGAAACAAAGGAAGAAGAGAAAGAAGAAGAGAAAGAAGAAGAGAAAGAAGAGACAAAGGAAGAAGAGAAAGAAGAGACAAAAGAAGAGACAAAAGAAGAAGAGAAAGAAGAGAAAGAAGAGACAGAAGAAGAGAAAGAAGAGCCTGTTGAAGATAAAAAAGAAGAAAGTGATGATTCTGAAGAAAAACAAGAAGAATAAAGTTTATTAATTCTTTTATTTATTATTTATACTATGAGGTTGATAGTTTTGTTTGTAATGCTTATTTTATTAGTAAGTTTTGTTAGTGGTGAATTAATAATTAATTGTGAAAGTGATGATTCTTGTAATTTGTTTTCTGAGGATTCTTGGTGTGAAGAAAGTATTTGTGTTAGTGAAGAAATTGAAGAGAATTTAGAAGTGAGAGATAATCTTAGAGATTATAATGAAGTTGAATGGGGGGTTTTAGTTTTAGAAGAGAAAGAAGAAGTTAGTTGTAAAGATTGTTTGAGTTTTGCTCCTGAGTTTAGTGGGGATTTTTTAATAGATTTATTTAGTTGGTTATTCTATGCTAAGTAAACAAGCTTGATTTGAAGTTGTTTTCTCTTGGAAATTACAAGTGTTTGTTAAGTATGTACAATCTTCATTCAAAGCAATAATTTCTAATACATTTAATTCATTTAATCCTTCAACAAGTTTGTCACAGTCTTCTGTAAAACCTATGTTTGTAATTAAGTTGATGTAATCTTTGTCCTTTGACCAATCAGACCAGCCTGAAGCTGTGTTTTTGTTTATTAAAGCTGCATAAGAATAGTAAGCTTGAGGATATGAAGATTCTATTGATTGAGACCCTAATATTAAAAATCTTTCTTCAATGTCTGGCATAACTGCTAGGATGTCATATTCTGTTTGTGTGTAATCTTGAAAGAAAGGTGTGAATAACATGTTGTAAGAGATTGCAGCTATTGCTGCTAAAGCTAAGACGATTAAAAGATAAGTTTTTATTTTCTTTGAAATTTTGTTGTAATTCAATGATACTAGGAAAAATGAAGTGAATAGAATTAAGAAATTAGTCCAAGGATCAGGATAAATCTCTTTGTATATTGGAATGAAAGTAATTAATCTTGTTAAAACTAAAAAAGCTAAGGTTAATGTTGGTAAGAAGAAAAGAAAATCTTTCTTATCTTTCTGGTAGAAATAAAATAGTCCAAGAAGAGCAATAGTTAATCCAGTTAATATTAAGTTGCTAATTAAGAAACTGTTAAAATCTAATAACCAAAGCCCAAATTCTTGATCTATTAAATTTAGTTGTGTGTATGCTTGTAGAAATTGTATTAGCCAGAAAGAAGAAAGTAGAGTTCCTAAGATTAATGTTGAAATGATTTTTATGTTCTCTTTGAAATTTTTAGTAAGGATTAAACCTAATAAAAAAGTTGATCCTAGAACTGTTTCTGGTTGATGAGAAATTATTAAGAAAGTGTATAATGGAGCTAAAAATAAGATTTTCCAGTCGATAGGATTGTCTTTGTAGTATAAAGCTAGATAAAATATGTATATGAAAACTACGAAAGCAGTTAGTTCTGGAAGTCTACCTTGTTTTAAGAATCCTCCAATTGCCATAGGATTTGCAAAAATGAATAAGTAAAGAGCTATAGTTTTAATTTTTGAAATTTTGATGTGTTTACCAATTAAATAAATTGAAATGAAAGCTAAAATGTATAGTAAAATTATTGATAAGTAAGTTGAAAGCATTATGTTGTTTGTTAGATTTAATATTGGCAAAGTGAATAAAGCCCAACCTGGAGCTGATGCTTGGAATAAAATGAATCCATTATACCAATTTGGAACATTTGCAAAAAGACCATATGCATCTAAAAAACTTAGTTGAGCTACATAAGAAGCTAAATCATTTGTATAGTCTAAAGGGAAATATTTGATAATTTTAGCAGTATCTATTAATCTGTAGATTAAGTTTAAACTAAATAATATTATGGGAATAAGGAATATCTTGTCAGATTTTTTCATTATTTGATTTTTTTAAGAATTTGTTTTATAAAGTTTATGAAGATCTTTTTTTTCCTATGTAGAAAACAGAGACTCCCCAAGGGAAGAATATTCTGTTATGAATTAAATAATTTTCAATTTTTAAAATGTTTAATAAGATTTTGTTTACAATTGGACTAGTCTCTTGAATGTTTGAATCTTTTCTTTTTAGAATTTTGTTAATTTTAATTACTGAATAAACTACTGGAAGTAAGGTGAAATTCCAATAAGTTAATGTTTGAGTTTTTAGGAAATCTTTTGTGAATTTTTCTATTTCTTTCTTTGTGTATCTTTTTTTGTGTTGGTTTAAAACATCATGTTCCGACCATAAAAATTGAAAAGCTGGAATATTTATTACTAATTTTCCATTTTCTTTTAATAATTCTGAAAGTTTTTTTATTGCTTCTTTTTCATCTTCTAAATGTTCAATCACATCTAAAGCTAAAATTAAATCAAATGATTCTTTTTCAAAAGGTAAATCTTTGTTTAGATCACCTTGAATTGCATCAATATTGTATTCTTGAGCTTTGTCAACAGCATCTTGAGAAATATCTAATCCTATTTTTTCTTTATTTGAGAATTCTTTTAAATTTAATCCTGAACCACAGCCAACTTCTAAGATTTTAGCATCTGGAGAGATTTTTATTCTTTTTATTAAATCTCTTCTTGCTCGAAACCACCAATGTTCTTTTTCTTGCTTGAAGTAGTCTTGTTCATACTCTTTGTCCATATTAGAGAATTATTTTGTTTTGTTTATAAAGGTTTATGCAGGATATCCTAATTTTTTAAGATATTTCTTTAGATCTTTGTAATTTTTATCTCTATCTAATATACATAAAATTTTCACATCTAGTTTATCAATAAGGTATATTATTCTTTTTTCTTTTCTTTCATTTTTGAATCTTATTCTAAATAAAAATAATTTATATCCTTGAATTCTTTTATATCGGAAGGGATTTGTCTTTACTAATTGTAATTTTTCTTCAATTTGTTTTAGAGTTTCTTCATTTAATTCATCTAATTGAGATAAGAAAAAATTTGAAGGAAGAAGAGTATACTCCATATTATTTCCTCTTTAATTTTTTAAATAATTCTTCCTCAGTTCCAAATAGATTTTTCTTTAAACTTATTTCAGCTAATTTTTTTACCAGAATTAATTCTTCTTTGTTTATTTCTGGTTTTTCAAATAATTTTTCTCTAACTGTTTCTTTGATAAATTCTTGTACTGTTCCAAATCCATTTTTATTTGCATAAGATTTTGCAGAATTAAGCATTCTTTCTGAAAGTCTTAAATTTATTTGTGTATTCATAGTATCTATTGGTATCTTTTGATATATAAACCTTTCTATTTCTAACCCATATGAAGAACCTTAATAAAACTTTTAAAGGGATATTTTAAAGAAAATAGAATGTTTGTTGTAATTACTATTCCCGCATATAATGAAGAGAATACTATTCCTAGTGTTATCGAAGAAATTAAGCTAGTTATGAGTAAAACTAAATACAAATATAAAATTTTAGTTGTTGATGATGGGAGTGTAGATAAAACTATTAAAGTTTCTGAAAAGGCTGGAGCTATTGTTGTTAGTAAAAGACATAGTGGATTGCTTGAAACTTTTAAAAAAGAAATGGAAGAGTGTTTGAAATTAAAAGCAGATGTTATTGTACATACAGATGCAGATGGGCAATATCCTTCTGAATATATTCCTCATATGATTAAAGAAATTGAAGAAGGTTATGATTTAGTTTTAGGTAGTAGGTTTAAAGGAGAAATTGAATCTATGCCTGTTTTGAAATGGTTTGGTAATGTTGCTTTTGCAAAAGTTTTTACACAAATTTGTAAAACTGAAATAAGTGATTCTACTACTGGATTTAGAGCTTTTAGAAAAGAAGTTGCTGAATCTATTGAATATAATACTGATTTTACATACACACAGGAACAATTGATTAAAGCTTCAAGGTTGAATTTTAGAATTAAAGAGATTCCAATCTATGCTAGAAAAACCAGAGAAAGTAGATTGATGACTGGAGCTTTTGATTATGCTTTGAAAGCTTGGATTAATATTTTTAAAATTTATAGAGATTATAAGCCTCTTGCTTTTTTTGGAAAGATAGGAATTATGTTGTTGACTTTAGGAATGTTAGTAGGATTGTATATAGTTTATCATATTTTACAGTATGGTGGAACTGGTGGAACACCTAGAGTAGTTTTAACAGCTTTATTGATTTTAACTGGAATGCAAGTAGTTCTTTTTGGATTTATGGCAGATATGAAAAAATGAGCAGTGAAGATTTTTATGGGAAAACATATGGGAAGGATTTTGATACTAGTCTTTATGATCTTCCAGAGATAAAATTTAGAAGAAAAAAAGTTGTTCGAATGGTTGGTAAGAATAAAACAGTTTTAGATCTTGGTTGTTCTTTAGGAAATATTTCTAAAGGTTTATTGAAAAATAAGAATGAGGTTTATGGGATTGATGTTGCTAAAGAGTCTGTTGATTATTGTAAGACATTAGGAGTTAAAGCAAAAGTTCATAATGTTGAAGAAGGAAAGATGCCTTTCAAAGATAATTTTTTTGATGTTGTTGTTTTTAGTGAAGTTGTTGAGCATCTGTTTAATACAGATTATGCTATTAGAGAAATTTATAGAGTTTTGAAGAAAGGTGGTTATTTAATTATTACAACTCCCAATATTGCTGCATTGAATAGAAGGTTGAAATTGTTCTTAGGTGTGAATCCTGGAATTGATTTAGGGATTGAGTCTAGTGGAAATGAAAGAGCAATTGGACATATTAGATATTTTACTTTTGATAGTTTGAAAAAATTGTTGAAAAGAAATGGTTTGAGAGTTGTGCATATGTCAAGTGATGTGATTATGTTGAATAGATTGAGAATGTATAGACTGGCTAAGATTTTTCCAAGGTTTGGTTATACTATTTATTTGAAAGCAAGGAAATAATTTCTAGATTTTTATTTACAAAGTTTTCCCAAGTGAACTTTTTAGATTGTTTTATTCCTTTTTTTGAAAGTTCTTCAGAATATTTTTTATCTTTGATTATTTTGATTATCTCCTTTGAAAGTTCTTTGTAGTCTTTCTCGTCGAGAGTAATTCCTCCTTTTCCAATTACTTCTGGTAATGAAGATCTGTTTGAAGTTATTGTTGGTGTTCCACAAGTCATAGATTCTAAAGGAGGTAAGCCAAATCCTGCATAAGAACATAAGTAAATGGAAATGTCTGCAATGTTGTAAAGGTAAGGCATATCTTGTTCTGGAACATAGTTTGTGAAAATAATGTCCTTTTCTAAGTTTAGTTTTTTGATGTATCTGTTTAATTTTTCTCTCATTTCTGGATAATTTGATTTTCCTACTTTGATTAATTTTAAATTTGGAATTTCTTTTTGTGCAAGTTTTAATGCTTTTAGTAAAGTTAGTAAATTCATTCTTGGTTCTTCGTTACCAACATAAATTAAATATTTATTTTTATCCGAAAGATTGTATTTCTTTTTTATTTCTTTGAGATCTTTAATTGGTTTGTATAAATTGTGATCTACTCCTATGTGAGCTACTGTAATTCTTTCTTTTGGGTAATTTAAATGTTTTACAATTTCATCCTTTGTGAATTGTGAGATTGCAATGATGTGGTCTGCTTTGCACATTCCTCTGTAAGCAAACTTTGCTTTTAATTTTTGAAATTTTGTTCCATATGGAAGCACTAAAGGAATAATGTCGTAGCAAAGAACTATAGATTTTTTGAATCTGAAGAAATTTAATATGTGAGCATCAGCTTGAGATAGAATATATGAAATGGAGTTATTTCTTCTTTTTTTGATTACAGATAATGGTGCATAAGTTAGAAAATCTAGGAAGTTTAGGATTCTATTTTTTGGTTTGTAGGAAATTATTTTTTTGTTGATATCTTTTGGAAGACCTTGTAATAGCTCTAATTTACATCTATTCATACCAAATATCTCTTTTGTGTGTCTACCAAAGTATAAATCTAGTTTCATTGAATCCAAAAAAATGAGATTTCTATATAAATGTAGTGGAAGAGATCTATTTTAGTAGCATAAAGCTTTTAAAATGATGAAATCGGATTCTATTTATGTTTTTTAATAAAGAATTAAAGAAGCTAATCTTATTATATTTAGCATTTGTTTTGGGGAAAGTAATATTAGGATTTTTTATTAATTCTCCAAGTGCTTTAGGAGATGAGTACCTTTATTCCAAAATAGCTAGAAATCTCTTTGAATATGGTTCTAGCTTGTATCATGGGGATGTTTTAGCACATAAATATCTGCCTTTGTATCCTTTGTTATTATCTGTAGGATATTTCTTTTCAAATATGGAAGTTGTATATTTTGTTATGAAACTTGTTAATGCATTTCTTTCATCAGTTATTATTTTTCCAGTTTACTATTTAGCAAGAGATTTTTTAGATTCAAGAAAAGCTTTTATTGGTGCATTTTTAGTTTCTATCTTTGCAGCAAATTTTAATGTGTTTGCTTATTTAATGTCTGAAAATATTTTTTATCCGTTGTTTATGCTTTTTGTGCTAGTAGTTTATTTTGCTTTCAAAACTGATAATAAATGGTTGTTTTTAATCTCAGGAATTATTTTAGCTTTAGCATATTGGGTTAGAGTTTTAGCTTTAGTTTTAATTCCAGTTGTTTTTGTTGTTTGGTTGTTTAGAAAAACAAAGTTTGTAAATTTAATTTGGCATTATGCATTTGCTTTGATTTGTGTGATTCCTATTTTCTTTAGAAATGTTGGTACATATGGTGGTTCAGCAATGGCAGTAACTGGTGGTTATGGCGGACCTTTAGCTTTTATGGGGAACTTTATGGCTAACCCTTTAGGATTTTTTAATTGGATTGCTTTGTATTTTGCTTATGCTTTGATTGCTACTGGATTTATTTTTGGGTTTTATTTCTTACTTGGATTGAAAGTTAAAGATAAAGATTTTAGGTTGTTGTATATGATTACAGGAATCAGTTTTATCGTTAATGTTTTAGTTATTGCTAATCAAGCAAATGGAAGTGATTTACTTTATAACTCTCCATTTTTTCCTTTGTTTTCAAATAGACCAATAGGTCGATATTTTGATATGACGTTATCTTTGGTGTTATTAGTTGGGTACATTGCTTTTGAAAGATTTGAGTTTAAAGAGAAATTTATTAAATTCGCAATAGGATTAAGTTCTTTGATTTTATTATTAGGTACGCAATTGACAATTGCAGCTTTATATCCTTTCAATAATATGACTTTATCTTTATTGGGTGTGTTCGATTTATTTTTAGAATGGTTATTTTATGGGCAAATATTTATGGAGTTTACTTGGTTGCCATTTATTGTAATTGCATGTGTGTTGTTTATTATTCCTTATACTTTAATATTATTTAGAAATAATAGAAATTTAGTATTTTATCTAGGAGTTGGATTTATTATTTTGACTACAGTTGTGAGCTTTTGTTTGATCTCTTTTAATGCTGAACATTATTGGAATGGTTCTGATCAAGCAGAGTTAGGACATTGGTTTAATGAAAATGTAGAAGGGAATGTTTTGCTTGATGAAAGATTTGTTTCTGATAAATTAACTAAATATACTTTAAATGAAGAGTTGTTTAATGTAAGAAATGAGTGGTCACTATTTGGTTTTTGGGTGAATGAAGAAATTAGGGTTGGAGATCCTTATGATGTTGAAGGTTATGATTATTTAGTTTCAATGGATGATAATTTAAATTATGATATTTTAAGAAGAGAAGGAGATTTTGTATTGTATGAGCTAAAATGAAAAAAGTATTGTTTATTTTGGAAGATTTTTATCCTGTGAAAGGAGCTCCTGCAGTTAGGATTAATTCTTTTGTAAAAGAGTTTAAAGATTGTAAAGTTGAAATTCTTGGTGGATCAAGTGAAAAGATTCATAGGCGAGGTTGGCATTTAATTCATAGGCCTTCAGAGAGTAATTTGTTTGCATTTATCTGGTTTTTAATTAAAATGAATATAAAGTCTGTTTCTTTAACCTTGTTTAAAAGATATGATCTTGTTGTTGTTTCAATTCCTAAGTACGAAACTTTGTTAAGTTTTCCCTTGGTTAAATTGTTGAGTAAGAAAGTTGTATTAGATATTAGAGACTCATTTGAGTTTTTGAGATATGACTCCTATTTTAAACATTTTTTCCCCAGACTTGTAGCAGAAGGTTTAGGTGCTTTTGTTAAAAATTATTTTGTGAGAGGATTTTTGAATGTAAGTTTTAAATTAGCAGATTTGATTACTGTTGCAAATAAAGGAATAAAGAATTCTATTTCTGAATTAGATAATGTTCATGTGGTTTCTAATGGAGTAGATGTGAAAATGTTTAGTCCTAAAGGAAAAAAGAAGAAAAGTAGTTTGCAGTTAGTTTATCTTGGTAATTATTCTGAGAAAGATAGGTTCCATTGGATTTTGAATGTTGTTCCTAGATTTAATGTGACTTTGAATTTAATTGGTGATGGTAGATGTAAGAAGAAAATTCTTAAAAAATTAAAAGAAAGGAATGTTAATTTTGTTGATCATGGTTTTGTTAAGCATGAAAATCTTCCAAGGATTTTATCCTCTATGGATTTAGGTTTCATATTTAGAGATGCTGAAATTAATGAATCCATTCCTGTGTCAGTTTATGAGTTTTGTTCAATGAATGTACCTACATTAGTGAATGATGTTGGGATTATGTCAAAGTTTGTTAAGAATAATAAATTAGGATATGTTTTGAAGAGTCAGGAAGATTTTCAAGTTCTAATGAAAAGACTTGTTAATGATGGAAGTGAATTGAAGAAATTTTCTAATTTACATTCTTTAGCTGTTGATAATTTTTCTAGAAAAAAAGAAGCTGAAAAGTTTAAAAGTCTAGTTTTAAATTAGGAATACGAGTTGCTTCATAAATTCTTAAAGCTAAAGTATTTGGGTCTGATGTTTTTTCAGTTAAAGTTAAAGTTTTTGTGTTTAAGTTTCTTCTAAATTGTTTTTCTAATGCTATTTTAATCATTTTTGAGGGTTTGTTGAATTGTTCTTTGAATGTGTAAATGAAAAATGCGGTCTCAATTCCTGAAGGGTTGTAAGAGAAACCATATTTGTTTTTTTCAGCAATTTTTAAGTGTTCTTTACTTATAGCATATTGAGTTAATTTTTTGAACTTCTTAGATCTCCAAAATTTATGAGAAGGGAATCTTTGTTTTAATATTGCAAAAGCATAAAGATTGAATGCATGATATGAAGCTTCTTTTGTATAAAGATATTTTTTTGAAGTTTTGTTCATTAGGAAATTTAATGGTGTTATAATCTGTGGATAAATGAAATGTCTGATTAATCCGTTTTTGTGAATATGTAAATTGTTTTCAAGTTCGTCCATAAACTTGTTAATCTCTTTGCCAATACTGTCTTTTTTTGAGTTTGAAATTAATGAAGAAGCTGCAGCAAACCAAAGTTGGTGATTAAAAGTTAAATCTAGGAATAATTCTTTGCCATTGATTTCTCTTTTTTTCCAGTAAGATAAAAAATTGTGGTAGTTTATGTAATGGAATGCTTGTTTTGCTAAGTTTTTATATTTTATATCTTTTGTATTTTCATAAGCAATCATTAAAGCTTCAATTGACCAAGCTTGACCTATTAAGCCATTACATTTGTCTTTTCCTTTTTTATTTCTATAATGGAAAGTTGAGTTATATGGTCTAGCTTCTTTTAATAAAAGAAAGTTTATTTGTCTGATAGCTTCCTTTTTGTATTTGTTATTCTTAGTTATTTTGAAAGCTTTGAAGAATAAAATTGAAAGATGTGCATGAGTTCTAACATAAGTTTCAGGATCGTTGTATGGACCATTGTGACCAGGAGCAGTTTTATTATTAAGGAAATGTTCTGCATTTTTTATTATTATTGTGTTAAGGTCTGTTTTCATTTTTGAGATGTTTTTTAGCTTTGTATGTCATTACTGTAACCATTGCAATGTCAAATAATCCTCCATATAGTGTGAAGAATATCATGTAGTATTCTAAGATGCCAAAAATACTAAATAGAATTATACTGTGACATAAGAAAAAGTCGTTTAACATAAATTCTTTTAGCCATCCTCTTTTCTTTCTTTCCTTTTTTACTTCGTCCATTCCAAAATTAAACATTACTCTAAAATTATATTGTACTATTACAGAGAATTCTAATACAGCAAAAGCTGTGAAAGTCCAAATCCAAACATAAACTGAAGGATTGTTTAAGTAAATACCCCAAGCTATTGCAAAGAATAAAATTGGATTCATTATTCTGTCAGCTATTTTATCATACCAGCCTCCAAGAGGTGAACACATCTCTTTTTGTCTTGCTAAATTTCCATCAACAGTGTCGAAAACGAAAGATAAATAGTAAAGTAAAGAAGCAATTAAAGCATATACATAAGTTCCACCAGCATAGAAATATGTTGCAATTAATAGTAAAATCATACTGAATAAAGTTACTTGGTTTGGAGTAATCTTTGTGTCTTTGATTGCGTGAACAATTAAGTATGTAAGTGTAACATGAGGGACTCTTAGAATGTCTGTGTATAATCCTTCTTTGATATGTTTACCTTCTCTGATTTCTTTTAATGAAAGCTTTTTCTTTTCTTTTTTTGTAGTTTTTTTATTAAATTTGTAAATTTTTAATCTTGTTTCAGGGAATTTATTTAATTCACAACCTTCTTCAAACATATTGTCTTGTTTTACAATTTCAAAACCAATGCTTTTGAAGAAAGAAATGTATTGTTCTGGAGTTCTGTAAGTTGCGCTATAATAAGTTTGTAAAGCTTCAGAGAATCTTCTGTTAATTTCAAATCTTCCTTTGATACCAGTTCCATCTCTTAAAATGACTTTTGTGTTTTCATGAGAATATTGTCTAATCTTTTCTCCTAAAGTTTTTAGGTCTTCATCGTTTAAGTAAATTAAAAGACCAGAGATGAAAATAATATCATATTTAGTTTTACTATCATAATCCTGAGCTGATGCTTGAAAATATTTGATGTTGTTTATTCCTTGTTCTTTAGATTTCTTTTTTCCTAAAGCAATTAAATCATAACAATAGTCTACAACATGTACTTCTTTTGCTTTTTTTGTAAATCTAAATGCCCATCTACCATATCCTCCAGCTAAATCTAGAATTGTTTTGTTTTGTAATTGAGGAAGATATTCATCAACTTTATTTTCTTCTAACTCTGTTTTTAATTTTCTTAATTTATTATTTTCTTCTAAGTTAGTAATACCTTGGTTGTCACTATGTTGTTCTGCTCGCTTTTCCCAAAAGTTTTTTACTTCCTTCAAATCTATTGCCATTTTAAATATGAAAATTTTGTATTTGTTAATAATCTGTTTGATAAACTTAAGTTTTTAGGTTTTTTGACCCTTGTGTTGAATAAAAAATCCATGTTAAAGGTTGTGAATTCATTTTCTTGCTTTGTTGGAATTGGTAATACTCTTACTCCTAAAGGTTTGTCTAAGGTTGTTGATAAGGCAGCTACATCTAAGATTATTGAGTTAAGCTCTTCTTCGAAAATATCTCCTGGTAAAGGAATCATGTCTAAACCACATCCGCAAACTGCTGAATATGAAATTAATGAATCAATTGAAAATAACTTGTTGTTGTTTCTTAAGCCTAGTTGTTCATCTTCTAATAAAGAAAACATTACACCATTGAAGCCTGTTGTTGGAGTGTTGTTTCTTTTTTGTATTTCTTTTAATATGTCAGTTAAGTATGAAGTTAAGAACAATGTTCCATTGCTGCCAAGTTGTTCTAAACCTAAAAGCTCAATTAATTCTGCAACACTGCTACCTTTTTCAGGATAAGGAGCTAAGGAAAAATCAATCCCATTGTATTTAATGAAATGTTTTTTTGCTAAAACTGAAAGGATATTGTTTATTTTGTTTACCTCAGGAGAAATCTTTGTTATTATTTCTTCTCTTAATGAGATTAGATCTCTATTCTCTGAAGAGTTGATTATCTTTATGAATTCTTTTGGTAACTCTAACCCTGTTGAGATTCCTAATTCCTCTGAACTGTAAGTGTATGGGAAGAATGGAGTATTTGCTTTGATGTTGCAAGAAACCCCTACTCTAAAATTATTGTATCCAGAGTTGTCTAATTTTGAAACATCTTTTATGAATTTACTAGCTATTGGGATTGCGTTGTAAGAAATATTTTTATCTTTTGCAACAATTAAATTTGAAAAAGTTTTAGGATATCTTTTTAATATTGTAAAAGCAAGTTCAGATAATTCTTTTGGGTTCTCTGTTAAATCATAAGGGATGTTAATCCACCTAATGTTTAATTTTTCTGCAAAGTTTGAGAAAGTTTCTATTTTTCCTATTATTTTTTGTGAGTTTAAATTTGAATCTTTATTTGTAACCGGAGTTAAATTTATTCTGAAAGTTCTTATATTAATATTTTCTGTTGCTAATGCTATTGTTGTTTCTTCAAGAAAATTTTTTAATTTAGATTCTAGATGTAATAATGTATCTGATTCTATGTTAATAGGAATTCCAATAGTAATTGTTCTAAGATCCATTTTTTGTTTTCTCAATTAAATTAATGTAGTCTAATGGAGTGTTTATTTCATGGAAGAATGTATTTTTAATGTCAATTATATCAATTTTAAGATTTTCTAAAGGTAAATTTATTCCTGCGAAAACATTTTTATTATTTGAACATCTTTTTTTCCATTCCCTAAGTAAATCTGGATTTGAAATTTTGTAAATTCCTGTTGTTTCAGGTTCATTTGAATATTGTTCTCCAAAGAACATTTCTTTTAGTTTTCCATTTTCAGATTTGCATCTTACTGTGTTGTAACCTTTGTTTTCAGATTGAAATACAAATACTGAGTTGTCTGGTGAAGATTCAATTAAATTTAACATTTCTTCATCGAAAATTAAATCTGATGATGTTACGATTGTAGGTCTATCATCTAAAGCTAAACTTAAACTATAACTATTTCCAGTAATTCGCCACTGATCATTGTAAACATAATTTAGTTGAGGGTATTCTTGCATTACATGTAGAGCTTTGTGTCCTAGAACTACTGTAATTTCATAATCTTTGAAAAGTCTAATATATTTTTCAATTAAAATTTCTTTATTTTTTGGATCTTTTATGAAAAGTTTGTTTAAACCATGAATTTTGAAACCTTGGCCTGCTGCTAAAATAATTAATCTTTTAGATTTTTCTTTTCTTTCTTCAATTACAATATTTCCTTTTAGATTTTCTAGAGGTATGTAGCATTCACTGATCACTCTTGGGAAATTATGTTTTACTGTTTTGTAAGGATATATGTCTCCTTGATTTGCTCTTGCAATTACAGTTGGAATGTCAACATATTCTTCTTTTCTTAAAGTCCAAACTTTTACATCTTCATAATCAAAACCTTGTGTAGGGATTTTTTTAATTCCCATTCTTATTGCAGCTTGTAATCTGTGTTGTCCATCAAGAACTAAGTTGTGATTTTTTTCAATGTAAATAGGTTTTAACCAAGCACCATCTCTTTCAATTTTTTGGATTAATATTTGTACTCTATCTTCGTCAAAGTTTTCTATATGTTTTAATCTTTCAGTTTCTATGAAATTTATTTCTTTTTCTTGTGCTTGTTCTTCATCAAATTCTAGTTCAATAGCTTTATAGTAATCTTCTGGTGAATTGAAAGTTGAAAATTTGTATTGACTTGCATCACCTTCAATACAAGGTAAATGTGTTAAGTTTTCAATCCAAGGAATTAAAAAATATTGTTTGAAAGTTTTTTCTGCATAAATGTTTACAAGTTTTTTGAATAAATCAACTTCATTTGGACCAACTCTCATTAAACCTGTTAATTTTGTGTGCTCTTGATATTCATCTCTATATTCAGGAACAATTCTAATATCATTTATGTTTCCTAATTCATCAGATCTTAATATCCCACCATATTGCATATCATTAAATTTTCCTTTGGTAAGCCAAGTAGATTTTCCTTCAAAGTCAGAACCAGCTAAATATTGGATTAATGCATCTTCAGTGATCATATCTGCTTCAACAATTATAAATGGGTTTTCTATGTGGTCTAAAGCAAGTTTCATAGAATATATGTTTGTATCCTCATAATATCTTGGATTTTCTACAATTTTAATTTCAATATCTTGAATGTTTTTTGTTTCTTCAATGATTTTATCCTTTGCGAATCCAACAACAATTACTAATTTCTCAATATTAGCCTTCTTTAGTTGATTGATAATTCTAGCTAAGATAGTATTCTCTTTATACTTCAATAAAGATTTATGTTTTCCCTCACAAAGCAATCCCATTCTACGGCTAGATCCTGCTGCTAGAATTATAGCCTCTTTAATTTCGTTCACGAGAGAATTCTATTCTATTTGCTTTTTAAGTTTTATGTAGTTGTTGTATGTTATTTAGGAGATATTTTTGGTGAAATCTACCCTGGGATTTTATTTATATATCTTTTTTCTATGTCCAATTTCAATTACAATTATTGTTAATTTACCATTGTTAATATCAAGAATAGCCCTATATTTTCCAATTCTTAGTCGAAAGTAAGGAGAAGAAATTAATTTTTTTACATGAGCATGAGGTCTAACTCTTGATCTTTCTAAAGCGGAGATAATTCTAGTTTTGTCTTCTTTATTGAGTTTTTTAAGAAATTTCTTGGCTTCATTAGTAAAAAAGATGTTAAACATTAGAGATTAAGCTCCTTTTTTACTTCTTCAAGAGAATAAATTCTTCCAGCTTTTATATCAGCTTCTGCAAGTTTGATTCTTTTTTTAGTTTCTTCTGATAAAGTCATTGAATCTTCAAGTGCATCCCAAATAACCTCTTCATAAGATTCTTTGTCATAAAGTTTTCTTTCTTTTAATTTAGTAAGTAATTCGTGACTAATTTGAATAGTAGTTGTTGCCATAGTGACTATATAGGTGGCTATAGTATTTAAATCTTTTGTTTTACATTCCCTTATAGTTGTATTTATAGAATTTTTTGTAGAATTTTGGTAAGGATTTTATTCTTAATTTGTTCTTTTTCTTGTCTTTGAACCATAATAAAGAGGAATCAGGATAATCTTCTGCAAATGTTGCTTTTGCTAAAATTACTTCTAAATCTTCAGGCCAGAAAGAATAATCTGGAATTAAATCAACTCCAATTTTTTTCTTAATTGTTCTGTCCCAAATTTCTCTAGACATTGTACCAAACCAGTAATTTAATTTTTTCTTGAAAGGCGCATTCAAATATTTTTCTTTCTTTGTAAAAGTTCTACCAAATCTTCCGAAGTTTAAAATTGGAAATCCTCTTAATCTTAAACTATCATCTAACTTCCTTTCATAAATATCTAAAGCTCTGATTAACTTTTGTTTGTCCATTAGATTTTTTTCAAGGAATTTTTTAATTGTTTTACCTTTTGTTAATTTATTTTCGTATAAGTACATTGCTTGAACAGCTTTACCATAATTTTTTGGGAAAGTAGGTGTGTCAATGTGTAGCAATCCTAAGTTTGGCTCATAAATAGAAGGCCTTACTCTTTCAATGTCACCTGGATGTTTTTTCCCGTCCCAGAAATAATTATTTTTTAAGTTATCATAATGGTAAGCATTTTCTAAACCTATTCTACCTAAAACAATTAAAGATAATACACCATGAATTGAAAGTTTGTGAGGTAGTAAGGATAATGTGTTAAAATCAAAGTATCTGTTTTTCTTTGCAGTCTTTGATTCGAAAATGAAGAACATGTCATCTAAGTGTCCAACTGGGCAATCATGTCTGTATTTTGAGAAACCTAAACCTCTGAAAGCAAATGTTTTTTTGTTTTCTTTCATATGTTCAATTATTTTAAGAATCTCTTTTTCTTTTAATGGCCAAGCATCTGTGTGTAAGTGCATTACATAATCTGCTCCAGAATTTATTGCAGCAGTACAAGATTTTTTTATACAATCAGAAACTCTGGATCTCATGTTGATACTATTTCTCATCCAAGGCATATCTTTTGTAACAATTATATCGTCACCTTTTGTGAAAATATCAATGTCTAAATCTTTTAAGAATGGTTCTGGATTTTCATGGTTACTGCAAACTGAAATAATGTAATCTCCTTTCCAATTTTTTTTGATAATATCAATTAGAATAGCAAGTTCGTCAAATTTATCATAAAGGCTTATTGCAATTCCTATTTTCATTGTAAAAGAAAATTAAATGAGCATTAATAAGTTTAATGTATTTTATTCTTCAGATATATACTTGTTTAGAGTGTTGTATACTCTTTGTAGTGGTTGGTAAGTTGATACTACTCCTGGTGCACAAGAAACTCCTAGCATTGAAATTGCTAATATTGTATTATCATTCACTTGTGCATGTGCTGCAAGTCCTAAAATCATTCCTGTTACAGTTGCACCTAGTGCACTCAAAGCAAGATCTGTTTTTATTTTTTTTATATCTTCAGATAGTACTTTTTGATCTATAGTTGTGTTTGTCATAATTTTGGTAATTTTCTTTTGTTTTATAAGAGTTTTGTTTAAGAAAATCTATGTGTAATACTTTCTAAGTTCTCTTCAATAAGGTGTTCTCTATAAGTTTCTGAAATTTGAACTCCCCAACCTTCTTGAAATGCTTCTAAAGGAACTCTTAAAAAATAATGCTTTTTACCTTCGATTTTTCCAGGGATTAATTTTACAGGACCACGATAATCAAAATCAGAATCTATTCCTCCAATATTTTCAATTTCTAATAATTTTTCATATAATCCAGATTGTCTTAAAAAAGTAGTTTCAGAGTCTATTGCCCAAGGGAGATTAATCTTTTTACCTTCTTCATAAGCAAATCCTGATAATATGCATAATTTTGGAAATTTCATATTTTTCTTTTTTTATTTTTATTTTATAAATTTAATGAATTAACATTGGGTTCAAATTTAGGCCAATCCACTATCATAATCTTTTTAAATGTTTGAATTCTAGACTTTGAGATATGAAGGTTCTTTTGGTACAACCTCCAAATTTTCATGGGGATAAGGACAGGGAGGCGCAAAGATTTCCTTTGGGCTTAGCTTATGTAGCTGCTGTTCTAAAAGAAAAGGGTCATGAAGTTGAAATTTTTGATGCTTGGGTTAATCATTATTCTAAAGAAGAAACACTTTCAAAACTAAAAGATATTGAATATGATATTATGGGGATTACTGCAATGTCTCCACATTTTAAGTATATGGAGTGGTTTATTAAAGAAGTTAAAGGGATGCATCCTGAAAGAAAAATTTTAATTGGGGGAGCATTAGCAAAATATAATTATAAACAAGTTTTAGAAACAATGGATGTTGATTTTTGTGTTTTAGGTTGGGGAGAATATGTTATGCCTAAACTCTTAGAAAATTTAGAAGATCCTTCTGAAGTTGAATCTATGGCTTATTTGAAAGATGGAAAAGTTTTTGTTACTAAATCTATTTCTGAAATACATAAAATTGATGAAGTGCCTTTCCCAGCTTGGGATTTATTTGATGTTGAAAAATATATTGGTGCAACAAGGTTAGGTATTGCAAACAGTTCAAGAAGAATGTGTGTGATTACTACAAGAGGTTGTCCGTTCAATTGTCATTTTTGTTCAAAGAATTTTCCAGTTGTAAATATGAGGTCAGTGGATAACGTTATTGAAGAAATTAAAATTTTGAAAGATAAGTATAAAGTTGAAGTTATTGATTTTGAAGATGAGTTAGTTATGATGTCTAGGAAAAGGATGTTAGAGCTTTGTGAAAAAATTAAGCCTTTGAAAATAAGATGGAAATGTAATGGTAGAGTTAATCATGTTGATTTTGAAGTTCTGAAAGCTATGAAAGCTTCAGGATGTTATTATGTTGCTTATGGTATTGAATCTGGAAGCCAAACTATTTTGGATAGTATCAATAAAGAATCTACTGTAGAATTAAATGAGAGAGCTTTGAGATTGACAGTTAAAGCTGGTTTGATTCCTGGAGTTCTTATGATGATTGGAAACCCTAAAGAAACTAGAGAAACTGTAAGAGAAACAATTAATTTTTGTAAAAGATTGCATGTGCAACCTGTAACACAATTTTTTATTAGTACTCCATTGCCAGGTTCTGAGTTTTATAGAATGTGTGTGGAAGATGGTAGAATTACTGATGAAGTTGAATATTTAAGAAATCTAACTGGTACTTATGAAATTTTAATTAATCTTTCTGATATGTCTGATGATGAACTTTTAGTTGTGAAAAGAGAAGCTGAAGAAGAAATTAATAAAGCTTATTGTGCTTATAGAAGAACTAATCCTAAATTATTTTTGAAAGAATATACACATAAGGCTAAAGTTCTTTATCATCATGCAAAAGGATATGGTATTAAGAAAGCTGCAAAGGATGTTATTAAGATTATTAAGAAAAACCCAAGATTAATTTTTAGAGCAGAGTATACTGAGTAGTTTCTTTAGGATAAATTTCTTCAAAAAGTTTTACATCTTCTGGTGTTCCAAGTCCCCAAGCTTCTGTACATAAAGCTGCTTTGATTTGGTCTCCTCTATCAATTAGTTGTTGAAAAACTGGAGAGATATAAAATTCGTTGTTGAATCTTATATTTTTATTTATCATGTCTTCAGCTGCCCAAACAAAATCTTTTCCATGTTGGAAGAAATACATTCCCATGTTACAAAACTCTGAGATTCTATTTTTTTCTGCTACTTCCTGAATTCTCATATTTTCATCTGTTTTTGAAAAGCTCCATTTGTCACCTTCTCCTCTGAAAACTGGAATAATTCCTTTGATATTTTTATCTTTTAATAATTCGAAATATTTTGGAACTTTTAAGTGAATGTCGCAGTCTAGGATAATTAAAGGATTGTTGTTGTTTATGTGTTTCTTTGCAAGTAAAACTGTACAAGCAGCTCCTTCTGTTGTATGATTAATTGGTATGATTGTTATGTTTTCTGAAAATAACTCTTTTAGTTTTTGGTCTATTTTGAATTCGTTAATGTGTTCTTGTCTAACTATGAAAATTAAATTGTGCTCTGTATTTTGAGGGATGGAATCTAAAGCCCATTTGATTAATTGTTTTCCTCTTACTTTGATTAAAGGTTTAGGAGTTGTTATTCCTACTTTTGTGAATCTTGAACCAAGCCCAGCCATTGGTAAAATAATGTTCATTTTGTTTTCTTTTTCAATTAGTGGATCTAGTAATTGAATTCCTGTAGTTAACATTGCAAATTGTCTTTCTGTTTTTGGGAAATGCATTCGAACCATACTTAAATATTGTAAAGCTTCAATTAATTGGATTTGTTCTTTATTAGTTGGATATTTTTCTTCAATTCTTTTTTTGAAAAGGGTTGTAATTTTCTCATGTTTGTCGTTAGTAAACATTTCATAAGTTATATTGTTGTTTGAAATTTCTAAGTTGAATAAGTCATTAATAATAAATTCATATTTTCCATTAAAACTGTGAGTTAGTTTTCCTAAGTCGTATCTGAAATCTCCATAAGTTGTGTGTTGGCCAAATTTTCCTCTTGGGTCAATTAGTTTTGTAATTTTACTTTTTGGATCATAAAGAATGTTTGATGTACAAAGGTCACCATGGATTAAATTGAATTCGTTTGGTGCATTTAGTAAGTGTTCTTCACAAAGTTCTTTTATTTTGTTTTTGTAAAAATTTAAGGATTCATATTGTTGTCCATTGATTGTTATTTTGTTTTCAAATAAAGGTTTGAATTCTTCTTTTGTTGACATTAATTCTAAAGCTTGGATTGTTTTGTCTACAAATATTTCTTCTCTAGCTTTTCTAGCTTCTTCTTCAGAGATTGTTAGTTTGTATCTTGACATCTCGTCGAGAATGTATAATATTGAATCAAAAATGTGGCTCCAAATTCCTAAGTTGTAGTTCCCAAAAGTGTAAATTTCTCCAAGGTTAGGATAACCATAATATTCCATTTTTATGAAAGGGTTGTCAGGATTTATTGAATAGTCAAATATTTTTGGTAGGTAAGATTGAAGCTCTTGAGGGATTTGTAAGTACCATTTTATTTCTCCAATGAATTTTTCATGTTTACTAGTTTTTTCTAAAATTCCTTTTTTGTCGTGAATTTTTATTGTGTTGAAGTATCTTAAATTGATGAAATCTTTTTTTGTTTGGAAATAATTGTCAATGTGGCCTATGTCGTACCACTTGTTTGTTTTTAGTATTTCATATTCATTTGTTGAATTTAAGTAAGACATTAAAGTTGAGTAAAAACCTTTGTCAGGATCTTCTTCAATTTTTTGGAAGTATAATTGGGGGTTTTTTATTTGGAATATTCCTACAAATACATGATGGATTTTGTGTTCGTTTGTATTTATTTTATCTTTGATTTGAATTATTTTGTTGTTTTCAGTTTCAAAAGTTGTCCATCTGTAAGTTTCAGGTAAGTCATCATAAAGAACTAAATCTTTGTTTGTTTCAAAACTCTCATCGACAAGAGTGTCTCCAAAGTTAACAATTAAATTGTCGTATTCTGAAAGATTAATTTTGCTTAAACCTTCGAAAATAGTCCAACCTAAACTTCTAAGATTGTCAATTTCAATTAATTTTATGTTCTCTTTGTATTTTTTCCTTTCAATTATTTTTTTAACTCTATCTTTGTTTTCATTAACAAGAAGGCAATAAGTTTTTTCTCCAGGGAATTTGTTGTAAGCTTCAATAATATAATCTAATAATGGTTTTCCACTGATTGGTACAAGAACAGGTGGAATTTCTCCAATGTCTAAATGCATCTCTTTGTCAACATTTAGAGCTGTCGGAATTAAAATTAAATTTTTCATAATTTCTCTCCATCTAAAATTTCTTTTATCTCGTCATAACTCTTGTTTAAAAATTCTGAAGGTCTGATTGCTTTGTCATCAATGTAAAATCCTTCTTTACCACACCAAGGTTTACCAATGTGAATTTCATCATAAGGAATATTATGGTGATCTAACCACTGGAAAATAGTTTTTAGAGTATTAGCATTTATTTTTCCAAGATTACCTTTGTAAGTTCGCATGTTTCTACTAGTGTTGATAATTATATGGAATCCTTCTTTTTTGTAAAGTTTGATCCTTTCAATTACTTCTGGAATGGGTTCTAAGTCTGAGTATTCTTGTTCAGAACTTTTTATTTTACATAGTACACCATCTAAGTCTATAACTAGAACTTTTCCCTCCGCAATCATATTTATCATCCCTTTTTGTACGATTTATAAAGTTTCTGAAGATTTAGTAGATTAATGCACCGATAATTATTTAAATTTGGCATAATAAAGATGGGAAATGGAAAATGTGGTATTCATAGATCCATCTCATAGTGGGTCAACAGAAGAGTTTAATTGTGGATTGCTTTCAATTGGAAGTTACTTAGATGCTAAAGAGTATAATGTTAATTTAATTTTCAGTTCTAAAGATCTAGAAGCAGTTGATAATTTTGTTACTGAAGAAACTTTGTATGTTGGAATCTCTGCAATGAGTACACAAATTCCTGAAGCTCTTAAATTAGCTAAATATGTTAAAGATAAATTTCCGAAGATTAAAGTTATTTTTGGTGGTTATCATGCAATCTTATTCCCTATTCAAACTTTGAAACATGAGTTGATTGATTATATCTGTTTTGGAGATGGTGAAGAACTTTGTGAAGAATTAATTCATGCAATGAGAGGAGATAAAAAATTAAGTGAAATTAAAGGTTTAGGGTATAAAGAAAATGATGAGTTAATATTTAATGATAAAAGAAGTTTGATGGATCTTTCTAAGTTACCAAGAATGAATTATGAATTGATAAATAAATTTCATCCTATTGAAAGAAGTTTGCCTTTTAGAAAAGGTGTGAGAGTTAAAACTGGAATTGTATTCTCTGGGAATGGATGTCCTTTTTCATGTACTTTCTGTATTAATTCTGCAATGCAAAGAAAATGGCAAGGTAGAGATATTGATCATGTTTTAGATGAAATTGAATGGTTAATTAATGAGCATGAAGTTGATGATATTTATTTGATTGATGAATTGTTTTTTGTGAAGAAAGATAGGTTCTTTAGATTTTTAGACGAGATTGAGAGAAGGGGTTTGAAATTTACTTGGAACTCACAATGTAGAGCTGATTATATTAATGATGATTATTTGACAGTTGATGTTTTGAAAAGAATGAGAGAGTTAGGTGGTACAGCTATTCTTTTTGGTGTTGAATCTGGTTCTGATAGAATGTTGAAGAAAATGAGGAAAGGTTTGAAGTTAGAAAGTGTTATGAGAGCTGTAAAAGATTGTGGTGAAGCAGGAATTGTTCCAAGAACTAGTTTTATTATTGGAATGCCTGGAGAGAATAGAGATGATATGTTGAGAACTTTTAGATTTATTTTAGAATTGTATAAAATTAATCCAAATTTATATTTACATGGTCCAAGTATTTATAGGCCTTATCCAGGTGGTTCAATGTATGATGAGCTAGTTGAAAGTGGAGAGTATAGCCATCCTAAAAAAATGAAAGAATGGAATTTAGTTGACTCTTCTTGGAATGATAGATATCTTTTAGATAAATCTCCTTGGATAAAAGAAAAGAGTTTAGTTTTAGATATTAAAGATACTTTGAATGTTTTCTTTAAGTTTAAGAAAAGAACTAAATTTAATATCTTGAGAGCTGTAATGAAAGAATTATATTATAGTGATAAAATGATGAAAGTTCTTTTAGATAAATTGCCTTATATGGATCAAAGTGCTAAGTCTTTGTTTAGGCCTGATTTGAAGAATATCTACTATAGGTTGGAAAAAATGACTTCTGAGATTGATGTTCTTGATAATGATGAAATTAAAGTTGAAAATAAGTAATTTTCCATAAGATTTAAAAGCCGAGTTTCTAATTTTTATAATATGAATAAGATTTGGTTGAAAGTATTGAATGTTTTTATTTTAGTTAGTATTTTCATTTTAATATTTTGGAAAGTTGGTGTAGATAGCATTTTTGAAGTTTTGAAGAATATTAATCTGTTTTGGTTGATCCCATTTGTAGTTATTTTTGTTGGAACTAAAATGATCTATACTTTGAATTTAAGATTATTGTTTAAGGCTATTCGTCGAAGAATTTCTTATTTTGGTTTGTTTAAGTATTTTCTTTTGATGAACTCTTTAGCATTATTTTTTCCAAGTAAAACTGGAGAATTGAGTTTAACATTATTATTGAAGAAACATAAAAATTTTGAATATGGAGAAGTTCTTTCTGTACAGTTTATTGATAAATTGATTACTTTTTCTTTTTATGGTGTAATGGCTGTATTAGGTTTGTTATTTGTTTTTGATTTATCTCAAGATTATACTTGGATTTTGTTAGCTACTCTGTTAGTTTTAGTTAGTGTGTTTTTAGGAGCTTGGTCAAATAAAGTTAGAAGATTTATTAAGAAGTATTTTTTAAGAAAGTATTCAAAGTATTTTAAGAGGTTTTCACATTCGTTTAAACATGTGTTTAAGAGAAGAAAAAAGATTTTAGTTTTGAATTTTTTTATTACTGCAATTTTATTAAGTGGAATATTTTTTGGTGGACTTGTTGCATTTAGAATGTTTGGAGCAGAAGTTTCTATTTTTCATATTGCGATGATACAATCTCTAATCATTATGATCTCTTTGTTGCCTATACCATTTTCAGGTTTAGGGTTGAAAGAAATCTCAGGAATTTATATGTATGGTTTGATTGGTGTTCCTTATGCAGTGTCAGTAAATTACTTTTTGTTTAATATCTTGTTTAAGTATGCATTTGGTTTAGTTGTATATTGGACATATCGTAAAAAATTGGAATTCTAAAGTTTTTTAAATAGGTCTTTTTATATTTCTTATATGTCTAAAAGTTCGCTGGATTGGATCGTAAGAGGAGCCTTCTTTATATTTATAGGTCTATTCTTCTCGAAATTATTGAATTTTGCATTTAGAACAATTGTTGCTAGATGGTTAGGTCCAGCAGATTATGGTATTTTGAGTTTAGGTATTGCTGTTTTTAGTATTGTAGGGATGGTAGCATCTTTAGGTTTAGAACATGGTGTTGAAAGATATCTTGGATATTTCTATGGTCAGAAAAAAGAAATGAAGAATATTATCTTCTCAGGTTTAAAGATTGCCTTAATTTCTAGTTTGATATTTGCTGTACTCTTGTTTTTATTTTCTAGTCAGTTGTCAAGTTTGATTAGTTCAAATGGAACATTAAAGTATTTCTTGTTAATCTTAGCTTTAGTCTTGCCTTTCTGGGTTTTAACTGAATTGTTTATGGCTGTGTTTAGAGGTACTAAAAAGATTGAGCATTATATTACTGTGAGGCAAATTGTTGAGCCAGGAGTGAAAGTTCTATTGGCTGTAGCATTTTTGTATTATGGGTATTCATTGTTTGGAGTTATGTGGGCTTATGTCCTGAGTTATTTTGTTAGTTTTTTAGTTGGAATGTTAATTGTATGGAAATTAATTTCAAAATATAAAGATCAAAATTTAGGTAAATCTTTTGGAAAAAAATTATTGACATTTTCTTGGCCTTTGTTGTTTATGGGGGCTTTGTTTACTTGTATGACTTGGATTGATACTTTGATGATTGGTTATTTTTTAACTGAAGAGTTAGTTGGAGTGTATAATGTTGCAATACCTTTGGCAGCTTTGTTAGTTATACCTGTTAATTTGTTTAAAGGTTTATTTATTCCTGTAGTTAGTAAATTGTATGCTGAGAAGAAATTTAAAGAAATTAAAAAAGTGTATAAGAAATTGTTAACTTGGTTTGTTAGTTTAACTTTTCCCCTGTTTATGTTTATGTTCTATTATACTGGAGAATTAATTGTATTTTTGTTTGGTGTAGATTATATTGGAGCTTTGTGGCCTATGAGGATTTTATTGTTAGGAACAATGGTTGTTACATTTTTTGGAGTATTAGGTTTGTTGTATAATAGCTTTGCAATGACTAAACTGAAGTTAGTGATTAGTTTTATTGCGACAGGTATTGGAGTTGTGCTGAATATTGTCTTTATTCAAAGCTATGGGATTACAGGTGCTGCTTTGGCAACAGCTTTTTCATTTTTAGTGTTTAATATTTTGTTATTTGTACCTTTATTTAGAAAGTTTAGGATTTCACTTTTAGATTTTGATTTAGTAAAACAATATTTGAAAGTTATAATTGTAGGAGTTCTTAGTTTCTTTGCTCTAGTTTGGATCTTTGGAAGTGTAGAAAAGTATAGCTTGATTCTCTTTGCTTTGGTTTATGGTTTTGTATACTTGTTGTTCTTGTTTCTCTTTGGAGGAATAAGTAAAGAAGATATGAAAAGTTTTAAGAGCTTTAGACGTTAAGTTAAAAATACTTCTTTAGAAAGATCTTCCTTTTTTATGAATACATGTATAGTTTTTGCAATCCAATATAAGTTGTAAGAGAATGCATAGAATAAAATGTAGTATTCAGGAATTCCAATTAGTATAGAGATAAATAACATTTCAATTGAATAATCAATAAGCATTAGTTTTCTTGCAAAAGAATAAATGTTGTGTAATCTTCCTTTGTCTTTAGGTTTATCATCTTTAATCTTCTTTTGATAAATGAACATTTCTTTTAATGGAATTAACTCTTTCATGATAAATCCAATTAAGAAGAAAGGTAATGCAATAATGATCCAAGTTTTTCCTGTATGTATGAAGTATGTGATAGCTAAGAAAGTTTGTGGAAGAATAGCCATTAGCCAAGATCCTATGAAATCTATGATAGCTCCTTTCTTACTGAATTGTTTTTTGTATCTTGCTAAAGAACCGTCAACCATGTCTAATTGTAAACAAAGTAAAATAATTGCACTAGCAACAATGTGAACTGAAAAATTGTAGATTAAGAAAAATGGTGATGTGATAATTACTAATAAAACCCAAAACATAGTAAGTTGATTTGGAGTGATCTTTGTGTGAAGTAAAGTCCAAAGAAAATAAGGAGAGAAAATTCTAAGGTGAGTTTCAGTTTTTCTGTTTTTGAATTTCCAAGCGAATTTATTCAATTCTTTGATTGAAGGGACTTTTTTCATTTTTTTCTAGCTATAAATACGAATTCTTGAGCTGCAAATGGTGGATATCTTTCAAACTCTCTAATTAAAGCCATCGCAACAGAATCTAAATTTAAGTAATATAATCTTGATGCATTAACTTGTAAATTATAATGGTTGATTACAGTATCGATTTCAATTATTTCAAAACCAGCATCTTCTAATTCTTGAATGAATTCTTTTTTTTCAATTTTGTAATCTACAACATCAATACTTTCGTTACTTTGTTTTAATGATCTATCTCTGAATTTGATATTTGCCATATCTGTTATGAAAATAGAATTGTCATTTAAGTGAGAATGTACATTTGCTAAAAGTGATTTTCTGTCTTCTTTGTTGAAATGTCTGAAGAATCTAAATGAATAAATTAAATCAAATTTATTTTTTAATTTTAAATTGAATGCGTCACCTTGAACAAATTTCCATTTTTTACCTTTTAGTCTTTTTTTTGCAACGCTTAACATATTTTTTGCATTATCAAAAGCTGTTCCATTTTTTGTTTCAATATCTACAGTTAATCTTGCAGGGCCACAAGCTAAATCTAATACAGATTCTGCATTGCTTTTTTGAATATATAAGTTTACTATTGAAGTTTCTCTTTCATGTAAAAATTTGCCTAGAGGTTTTGAAAATCTGTTTTGAACATATCCCTTGATTAATCCTTCTGAATCGTAATGACTCTTGATATCTTGTTTTTCTTTTAACATCTAGTGTATTTTCTTAAGGATTCTTTATAAATTTTATGGGTTATTATAGTATAATAAAACTTATATATGTCTATTCTGGAATAATTTGAGTTATGAAGATAAGTTTAGTGTTTGCAAGGATGAAGTATAAAACTGGAGATCCTCCAGGTGGTTTGGCTTTAATTGCAGCACATTTGAGAAATAATGGTTATTCTGTAGATCTAATAGATTCAACTTTTCATCCTACAATGGATTATATCAGAAAAAGAATTGATGATTTTGATGCAGATTATGTTGCTATTTATTGTGATTCTTTAATGTTAAATGATGTTAAGAAAATTGCAAAGTATGCAAAGTCTAAAGGTAAGAAAGTAATTATTGGAGGTCCACAAGCTACACTAAGGCCTGAGACATTAACAGAATTTTCTGATTTTGTTGTGAAAGGTGAAGCTGAATCTGCTATGTTGGATATTTTGAAAGGTAAGTGTAAAGAAAAAATTATTCAAGGTGAGAGATTTGATCTTGAGAATTTACCTATTATGGCTTATGATTTATTGGATATGGAAGATTATATCAAATTGTGGCATGTCTTTGATAGTATTGATCCAAATGTTAGAGGAACAAATATGTTTTCTTCAAGAGGATGTCCTTTTAGATGTACATTTTGTCAGCCAGTTTTAGAAAAGATTTTTGGTAAAGGTGTTAGAACTAGGTCAGTTGATAGTGTTATTGAAGAAATGAAACATTTGAAAAATCATTTTGGTATTAATGCTATTTGGTTTAATGATGATACTTTTACTGTTAGAAAAGAATGGATAAAAGTTTTTTGTAAAAGACTTGTTGATGAAGAATTAGAAATGCAGTGGGGAATTAATTCTAGAATTGGTTTACTGAATGAAGAAGAAATGAGAATGATGTATGCAGCTGGTTTGAGAATTATGCATGTAGGTGTAGAAACTGGAAGTCAAAGAGTTGCAGATGAAATTTATCATAAAGATATTGATCTTTCAAAAGTTCATGGTGATGTAGCTATGGCAGAGAAAGTTGGAATTAGATGTCTTTGTTATATTATGCTTGGAGCTCCAGGGGAAACTAAAGAAGAGATTTTACAAACTATTAAATTTGCTAAATCTTTGGATGCAACTGAGATTACTGCAACAATTACTACTCCACTTCCTGAAACACATTTGTATGAAAGTATGAAAGGTAAATATAAGTTAACAGAGAATTATGATTATTATAAAAATAGAATTTTTGAAGATGAGAATATTTCTTTTTCAGAATTGAAATTTTTACAGAAAAGATTGTTGTTTGAATTTTATACTCATCCTAAAAGATGGGGTTATGTAGCTAAACATTTGACTTCTGTTCAAGGATTGCACAAAATGTATTTGAAAGTTATGAGGTTTATGTAAAATGGTAAAAATATATGTAGCACATTCAAAGAAATTTGATTTTAAGACTGAATTGTATAGTCCTTTAAGAGAAAGTGAATTGAATTACGAGCATGATATTATTTTACCTCATGAATATTCTGATTCTCTTTTTAGCTCTAAAGAATTTTTTAGAAATGAATGTGATTTATTAGTTGTTGAGGCTTCTTATCCTAGTACAGGGGCTGGAATTGAGGCAGGATGGGCTGATGCTTATGATGTTCAAATTCTGGTTATGCATAAAAAAGGATCTAAATTACAAAGTTCAATGGCTTCAATGGGAGAAATTATTGAATATAATTCTCTTGATGATATGGTAAATAAATTAAGTGAAGTTTTAGGTTCTTTTAACACTCAAGAAATTTCAAGATCTGAACTAAAGAAAATGCGTTCATAATCTTTTAAAAATAATTTCTAAAATAATATTTAATGGTAATAAAACAAAATGAAAATATTTCAAGGAGTATTAGATTCTCTTTGGAAGAAGAAGGTGTAGAAGTTGCAAGAGCTTTTCTTTATCTTATAAAAAATGATTTACATGCAGAGCCTTATGGTTTATTGGAAGATGTTTTTGTTCAAGGCGAATTTCAAGGACAAGGTTATGGCTCTAAATTAGTGAAGGAAGTTATTGAAACTGCTCAAACTGAAGGTTGTTATAAACTTATTTGTACAAGTAGATTAAAAAAAATAAAAGTCCATGCTTTGTATGAAAGGTTAGGGTTTGATAAACATGGTTTAGAGTTTAGAATGGATTTTTAAGATCATAAATCTTAAAAAAGGATTCTAATATTTGTGAAATATGAAACTTAGTAAAGAGTATGTTAGTTTGATTTTAATTATCTTATTAGGTTTCTTTTTAAGATTATTTTTGATGTTTGCTATAGGGTACAGAGATATGGCTTCTGATGCTTTGGGTTATGTAATGATAGCTAGAGCTATATTTCAAGAAGGTATTCTAATAGAGCAGGCTTTGTTCTTTCCACCTGGTTATCCTTTGTTTGTTGGAGTTTTTAATTGGTTTATAGAAGATTCTTTAGTAGCAGCCAGATTTGTATCTGTAGTATTTAGTACTTTAACAATATTTTTAGCTTATAAAATTGGAAAAGAAATGTCAAATAAATCTGGTGGATTATTTGCTGCCTTGGCAATGGCTATTTATCCTGGAATTATCCAAGCTGGTTCTTTAGCTATGAGTGAAGCATTGTTTATTTTCTTTATGTTCTTAGCAGTTTATTCTTCAATAAGAGTTTTGAGAGAAGTTAGTTGGTTTTATATTGTTGTTTTAGGTGCTTCAATAGCTTTTACATATTTGATTAGACCTGAAGGAATCTTTTTATTTTTGTTACCTTGTTTTATTATTTTTTGGCATTGTAAGAATTTTATGTTTAAGAACGCAAGTAAAGTTTTGATTGTATTTTTTGTTTTTTTAATTTTAACAACACCATATTTTTATTATGTTTTTCTAGAAACTGGAGATTTTTCTATTAGTGGAAAAGGAGGGTGGAATTTAGTGAAGGGAGAGATTGTAACTGGTCCTGAAGAAGAGTGGAGAGTTGAATATCTTTCTTTGAATGAAGATAAAACATTGACTATCCTTGAAGAAGTTTCTTTTGAAATATCAACTTTAAATTATATTCTTGAAAATCCTGGTGATCTGTTGGAGAGGTATGTAATACAATTTATTGAAGTTGTAAGATTATTATTTTATTTGATTGTGCCTGTATTGTTAGCTTTGATTTTTTTCTTTTTGAATAAGTATAAAGATGTAGGTTTGATGTATATGCTTTTAGCTTATGTTGCTATGTTGATTTTTATTTATCCTTTGTATACTATTCACCCTCGATATTTGTTTATTTTGGCAGCACCTTTAGTTTTAGTTTCGAGTTTAGGTTTTGCTAAGGCTAGAGTAACTTTGAAGAAATATTTTAATAAAGATTATTTTGTAAATAATATTAAAACTTTTTTAGTTATTATTTTAATTTTGTTTTCTTGTTTGTATTTATTTTCTTTAAGTTTAGATTTACCTTATTATGTTTCTTATGGGCAAGGAGATGTTCCGGAAATATATTCTGAAGCTGCTGATGTGATAATTTCTTTTGAAGAAAGTGAAAGATTGAATGTCATGGCAGCAACTTCTTATATTAGTTATTTCACAGATTCTAATATGGTGAATTTCCCCTATGCTAATGTTGAAGATTTTTTAGAGTATGCCGAAAATAGAGAAGTTGATTATATTGTAATTGAAGAAAGTTCACAGGGTAATTGGGATGTTTATGAAGATTATAGCAATTTAGATTCTTATGATTATATTGAATTGATTTTTGAAGATGATTCTACTGGAAGTTTGATTCAAGTTTTTAAGCTTGATTGATTTTATATTTTCCTAGAAAATGATTAGATCTAACTTTTAATAATTCTTTGAACATTCCATAACCATCTTTTATTGGATGTAATCTGCTACCTTCTTGGTCAATCCATTGTACCGGAACTTCTTTTATTTTATAATTCATTTTTTTTGCAAGAAATAAAAGTTCAACATCAAAACCAAAACGATCTATTGTTTGGTGCTTTACAATATTTTGAATAACCTCTGTTTTGAATAATTTAAATCCACATTGTGTATCGCTAATCCCTCTAACTGCAATTACTCTTACCATTAAAGGAAAAGTTTTTCCCATTATTTGTCTGTAGAAAGGTTGATTAACAATTATTTCTGAATCTTCTAAAGTTCTTGAAGCAATTACTATATCATTATCTTCTTTTAATCCTTCAAGTAAAATATCAAGTTCATCAATTGGAGTTGCTAAATCACTATCAGTGAAAAGAACATGGTCAAACTTTGCATCTAAAATTCCTTGTTTAACTGAATAACCTTTTCCTCTGTTAATTTTATTTTCTAGAACTCTTAAATTAGTTTTATCTTTGAATTGGTTTGCAACTTCTATAGTTTTATCTTTTGATCCATCATCAACTACAATGATTTCATAATTTAATTCTAAAGAATCTAGATAAGGTATAATCTTACTAAGCGACCCTCCAAGTCTTTTCTCCTCATTATATGCAGGAATTACAATAGATAAATCCATTAATTGAGTAAAAAAAACTGGATTTATAAGGATTTGGTAATAAGAGTAAAGCTTTTTAAGCTGTTTAGTATTTTTTTCTTTTATGGTAGAAGAAGTTCAAGGTTCATATGATAAGTATAAAGATTGTGAGTTAGATGGTAAAGGTTATTTTTTAATTAAAATTTATCCTGAAGAAGATAAAATAGGTATTAGGTTTTGTGAGATGGATACTAATGAACCTGTAGTAGATATTTTTGGAAAGGTTCCTCAAGAGTTGTATTGTACAGCAATAAAGAGAGATTTAATATCTAGTTTAGATCATGCAGCTTATCTTGGAAAAGAATTGATGAAAGCATATGTTTGTTTGAAATTAAAAAAAGAGTATGTCCAGGATGAGGATAATTTTCTTTAATAAAGTTTTTAAAGAGTTTGTATTCTATGGTTTCTATGAAATTTGTTTTAGCTTTACCAACATATAATGAAAAAGAAAATTTGAAGATTTTACTTCCTAGATTAATTGAGATTTTAAAGAATATAAAAGATTGGGAAGGAGAGATTGTTGTTGTTGATGATAGCAGTCCAGATGGTACTTCTGAGTTTGTTGAAGAGAAAATGAAAGAGTATTCTAATTTACATTTAGTAAAAAGAAAAGCTAAGTCTGGTTTAGGTAGCGCATATATTGCAGGGTTTAAGTATGGTATTAATGTTTTAGGAGCAGATAATGTTTTTAGTATGGATTCTGATTTAAGTCATGATCCAGATTTGATTCCAACATTTTTAGAGTATGCTAGTACGAATGATATTGTTATTGGTAGTAGATATATCAAGGGAGGGGATTTTAAAAATTGGCCTTGGATTAGAAAAGCAATTAGTAGAGGAGCAAATATTTATGGTCAATTAATTTTAGGTTTGAAAGTTAATGATATTTCTTCAGGGTATAGATGTTATAATGCTTTATTATGGAAGAAAATTGGATTTGAGAATGTGAAAACAAATGGTTATTGTACTTTAGAAGAAATTTTGTATTTGGGTAAGAAAAAAAAGGCAAGAGTTAAAGAAATACCTCTAGTTTTTGTTGATAGGACTATTGGTGAAACAAAATTAACTTACAAAGAAATGATTAAGTTTTTTACTACAATTATTAAGTTGAGATTTTCTTAGAAACACAAATTTCTTCATAACATTTTTCTTGAATAAATTCTTCTGGAACAGGGTCGTCTTTATGAGATATCCATAAGGTAGCATCCTTAACTCTTTCATCTTGTGCAATTAATAAATTTCCTTGGATCTCTAGGATTTTATCATAATAGTATGTAGGAGATGCTTGTAAAGATAATGTTGAAAAATATTCTTCGTCGTTAGTAAAAGCATAATATTCTTCTGGTAAGAAATAAGAACCTTCCCAAAGATAAACTGCAACTGTTGGATGTAAGATTGCTCCACCTATATCAAAATCATTTTGTATTTGTTCTAAGTCTGTTGGATAAGATGCTTCAACAGGAGAATAAAATGGAATTACAAAAATCAAAGTTAAAATTATTGAAAGAATAATGTGTAAGTAAAGTAATTTTTTTGTTAATACTTTTGAAAGTAAATAAAAGATAATTGCAGATGGAATTAAAATGTATTTTATGTAAGAACCAGTTACTAGGAAAAATGCTGTAACTGTGATAATAAAGAATAGTTCATTTTTGTATTTTTTGAAGTTTGTTTTGTAAAGCATGAAAAGTAATGGTGAAATTAGGAATATGAAATAAGTAGTTTCAAAAATTAAAAGGCCAGCAATCATTCCTGCATCTCCAGTTGCACCTAAACCTAAAGCATTTTTTAAGTTTGCACCAAAGAATCTAATCTCTGAGTAAAATGGTAATCCTGTAAGTTTATAGTCGAGAATTATTCTTGGTAAATAAAATAATCCTGCTAATATTGAAAATGGAATTAATTTTTTTACTGTTGTTTTTCTCATGAAAGCTATTAAGAACATTAAAGCTACAAAGAACATAGGAGTATAAATTGCCATTGAAAAACCTAAAGAAATTGCTGTTATCCATAGGTGTTTGTTCTTGTTATTATTTTGCCATTTTTTTATTTGGAAATAAGCTAATGTTGTGAAGAAAGCTGCAGGCATAACTGGTGTAAGTTCAGGAGCTGCAATCCAAACCATTGGTGAGAATAAAAATAACAAATAAGCACTTTTGTTTGTATATTTTCTGATCAATATTGCAATTGGGATTAGCCAAAGTACATTTAGTATTTGAATTGTTTTTATTGCTGGAAGTAATTCTACTAAAAAAGATAAAATGTATGTGTAAAGCATTGAATGTGTACTATGTGCTTTGATTATTTGAAATCCCGCAAAATCTTTGATTAAATTAAAATATTCAATTGAATCATGAAAAATGATCTGTTTTGAAGTTGATACTAGGATTAATAATAAGATTGTAAATAGTCCTAAAAGTAGCCAATCTTTTTTGTTCATTAGATGTTTTTTTGTTAAACCCTTTTTATAGTTTATTATCTTAAAATTAATAATAATGGTTTCTCCTTCAGAAAACTTATAAATGGAAATTTAGTTAGGAAGAGAATTGGAGGGTTAAAATGAAAAAAGCTTTAGTAACTGGGATTACAGGACAAGATGGTTCTTATTTGGCAGAATTTTTATTAGAAAAAGGGTATGAAGTTCATGGTATCGTAAGGAGAGCAGCTTTGGAGGATTCAAAAGCTAGACTTAGTAGGATACACCATGTAAAAGGAAAATTAATATTACACGCAGGGGATATTGGAATTTATTCTTCTGTTATACATGTTATAGACAAAATAAAACCAGATGAGTGTTATCATTTAGCAGCACAAAGTTTTGTACACGAATCGTTTCACGATCCATTTTCAACTTTTAAAACTAATGTAGATGGTACAATGCATGTTTTACATGCGATAAAAGAAAAAGCACCAAAGTGTAAATTGTATTTTGCAGCAACTTCAGAAATGTTTGGAGATGTTCAAGAAGTTCCACAAAAAGAAACTACAAAGTTTCATCCAAGATCACCATATGGTGTAAGTAAAGTAACAGGTTTTGATATTATTAGAAATTATAGAGAAAGTTATGATCTGTTTGGTTGTTCAGGAATTTTATTCAATCACGAATCACCAAGAAGAGGATTTGAATTTGTTACAAGAAAAATTACTCAAAATGTAGCTAAAATGAAAGTTGGAAAAGAAAATGTTTTAGTTTTAGGTAATTTAGAAGCAAGAAGAGATTGGGGTTTTGCTGGAGATTATATTAAAGCAATGTGGTTAATGTTGCAACAAGAAAAACCTGAAGATTATGTTGTGGCGACTGGAGAAAATCATTCTGTTAAGGATTTTGTTGATGCAGCTTTTTTAGCAGCTGGATTAAATTATGAATTAGTAGATTTACATATGATGAGCCCAGAGATGGCAGATATGAAAATTGAAGAATTAAGAAAAGATAAAGGTAGATTATTTGTAGTTCAACATCCAATGTTTTTTAGACCTGCAGAAGTTCATAACCTTTTAGGAGATCCATCAAAAGCTAAAATGAATCTTGGTTGGCAGCCAGAAGTATCTTTTCAAGAATTAGTTAGGATGATGGTTGAAGAAGATATTAGACAAATGAGTGGATAATATGAAAAAATTATTTTATCCTTGGATTTTAGCAAATAGAGATGGATCTGAAAAGTTGTATAAAGGTGAAAAACTTAATGGATATGACTTTGAAGTTAGCGAGGGAGATAAATTTGGATTATTAGTGCAGTGGAATGTTCAGTCTCAGGTTTCACGTCCTTCTGCTTATATTTGTGATGATGTTGAAGATTTAAGATCCCTTGTTGAAAGAGAAGAAGCAAAGGGAAGAAACTTAGAATTTACAGTTTACAAAGTTAGTAAAGAAGGCATCCAAGGACTTTGTTATACTTCAACTTCAGAAAGCTTATAAATTTCTTTAGTTTTTTATTATTTATGGCAACATGTGAAATGTGTGGATATATGGGAGAGCTAAAAAGAGCTATCGTTGAAGGAAGTATGTTGAATGTGTGTCAGAAGTGTTTAAAGTATGGTGATGCAATAGAAATTAAAAATCCACCTAAAGATATTGTTGAAAGGAGACTTGCGTTTAAATCAAGAAGAAGCTTTGCAGAGCGACATAGAGTTGAAGATGAAAATATTGTTTCTGGTTATGGAATGAAAGTTAGAAAAGCTAGAGAGAAAATGGGTAAAACTCAAGAAGATGTTGCAAAAGCTATAGCAGAAAGAGTTTCAGTGATACAAAAAGTTGAATCTGGAGGTTTAGAACCACCTTTGAAGCTTGCAAAAAAGTTTGAACAGTATTTTAAAATTGATTTAGTAAAGAAAAGTGAAAAGATTGGTAAAGAGACTATTAAAGAATTTAATATGAAAAGTTCTGATGTAACAATTGGTGATATGATTAAGTTCAAAAAGAAAAGTTAAATAAATGGAAGTTCTTCTTAGTAGAGTATGAATAAAAAAGAGTTAGAAATAATTTTGTCTAAATTGAAAGGGTTTCAGAACCCTAAAGTAAAATTAGAACAGTATATTACTGATGCTACAGTAGCAGCTGATATAATGTGGAATGCTTATCATAATAAACATATTAATCATAAAGTGGTTGGAGATTTAGGTTGTGGGCCAGGAATTCTTGGTTTTGCTGCTTTGGCTCTTGGAGCAAAGAAAGTTTATTTTGTAGATATGGATAAGGAAGCTTTAGTTGTTGCTAAAGAAAATAAAAAAATAATGGAAAAATTATTAGATAAAAAAATTAAATGTGAGTTTTTGAATGTAAATGTAAAAGATTTTTCTGAAAAAATAAATGTAGTAATACAAAATCCTCCCTTCGGAGTTAAAAAAACTCATCATGACAAATTGTTTTTAGTTAAAGCAATGGAATTATCTAGAGTTATTTATTCTTTTCATAAATTGTCTACTAAAGATTTTGTAAATAAATTTATTAAAGATAATGGGTTTAAAGTAAAATATTTTTATACCTATGATTTTCCAATAAAACAAACTTATTGGTTTCATATTTCTAGAGTTAAAACTATTGATGTTGGATGTTGGTGTATAACTAAAGGATAAAAAGTTTAATAAAAGCTAGAATCTAGAGAATAATTATGGCTTTTAATGTTATTGTTGGAAGAAACGAATCCGATAAGAAGAAATTTGGTGATAAAGGATCAATTCTCTTAGGAAGAACTTATGTAAAAATGGGACAAAATGTTTCTTTGTCTAACTATATTTATATGGATGTTATAAGATCTCATATTGTTTTTGTTGTCGGTAAAAGAGGTTCTGGAAAATCTTATTCTGCATCAGTAATTGCTGAAGGGATGGTTGATTTACCTGATGAAATTTCTAAAAATCTTTCTGTTATTATGGTGGATACTATGGGAGTATTCTGGTCAATGAAATATCCAAATGAAAAAGATTTAGATTTGTTAGAAGAATGGAAATTAGAGCCTAAAGGATTAAAGAAAATTACAGTATTTACACCTCATGGTAAATTTGAGGATGCAAAAAGAATTGGAGTTCCAGTTGATGAACCTTTTTCTTTGAAAGCAAGTGAGCTAACTGCAGAAGATTGGAGATTGGCTTTTGAATTAGATTATTCTCATCCTGTGGGAATTCTTTTAGAAAAAGTTTTAGGGGATATGATGGAAGATGGGATTTATGAATATGATGTTGATGATATTATTGAAAGAATTGAAAAAGAAAATACTTTTCCAGATTTAGTTAGAAATGAAGGGGTGAATAGAATGAAAGCTTCAAAGAGGTGGGGTTTGTTTTCTAAAGAAGGAACTAAGATTGATACTTTGATTCGAGGAGGACAAGTTAGTGTTTTAGATATGTCTGCTTATCTTACAGGAGAAGGTGGACAAGCAGTTAGAGCTTTAGTTATGGGTTTAGTTGCAAGAAGAGTTTTTGTTGAAAGAATGATTTCTAGACAGTTAGAAGAAGTTGAAGCAATTAAAACTGGATATTCTTATTTTAAAATGGAAGAAGAAACTGATTTGAAAGAAAAGAAACCTTTGGTTTGGTTTATTATTGATGAAGCACATAACTTTTTACCTTTCCAAGGAAAAACTGCAGCTACTGATGCTTTAGTTACTATTTTAAGAGAAGGTAGACAACCTGGTTTGTCTTTATTATTGATCACACAACAACCTGGAAAAATTCATACTGATGTTTTAACTCAATCTGATATTGTTTTGTCACATAGATTAACTGCAAAGAGAGACGTTAATGCTCTGAACTCTATGATGCAAACTTATTTAGGAGAAACTTTAACTGGATATTTGAATATGTTGCCAGCTGAAAAAGGTGCAGCAATTATTCTTGATGATAATTCTGAAAGATTGTATCCAATGAGAGTTAGACCTAAATTTTCTTGGCACGGTGGAGAAGCACCAACAGCATTAAAATATAAAAGGTCAATGAATCTGGGGTTGTAAATGTACGAGAGAAGAGATAAGTTTTATGAGAAAGCTAAGAAAGCAGGTTATAGAGCTAGAAGTTCGTATAAATTAATTGAAATTCAAACTAAATATAATTTAATCAAAAGTGGAGATGTTGTTTTAGATATTGGTTGTGCTCCTGGTTCTTGGCTGCAAGTTGTAAAGAAATATACAAGAGGTAAAATATTTGGAGTAGATATAGTTCCAATGAAAAAAATATCTGGTGTTAAATTTATTCAAGAAGATGTTAGAAAAGTTAAATTTGATGCAAAGTTTGATGTAGTAATTTCAGATATTGCTCCTAAGACTACAGGAAGTAGAGAAGAAGATCAATTTTTGTCCTATGAATTGTCTAGAGAAAGTTTTTTAGTGGCTAAGAAAAATTTGAAGAAGAAAGGGAATTTTGTTGTAAAAACTTTTCAGTCACAAGATACTGAAGAATTAGTAAAAGAGATGAAACCTTTTTTTGAATTTGTAAAAAGGTATGTGCCAAAAAGTACAAGGCAAAGTTCTAAAGAATTGTATATAGTAGCTTTAGGTTTTAAATAGATACATTAAGTTTATATAGCTCTCTTTAATTTTTGAATTTATGAATCTAAAAAAATTCGATGTTAGTATTAGAAGATGTATTGATAAAATATTGAAAGATGAATCTATATTAGATGTGAAAGTTGAAAATGTAGTTTATCATCCAATTAAAGGAGATGATTTATATTTGTGGGAAATTAAGTGCTTGAGGTTTGATGAAGGTATTTTGAATTCTAAAAATATTCCATTAAAAAAGACTTCTGCTTATGTGTATTACTCTGTAGAAAGAGATGCTTTTGATGTTTATGCTTTAGGAATTAAATATGATTTAGACCTTAGTGAAGTTAGAAATGAATTATTTTATTATTTTAGTCCTGATATTTATGAGAAAAGGTTTATAAAGAGTTAATTTTTCTTTGATGTAATGAGAAACGATTTAAGTCAATTAGTTAGAGGAAGTAGGGTTCAAATTATAAATAGATCCAATCTAGATCATCAAGAAGCTGTTTTTGCAGGATATGAAGGTTCAGAAAATTCTAGGAAAGCTGTATTTGTTTGGCCAAGTTCAAGAGAAGGACATATTAATGGTCTTAAAGTTTTTGTAAATCATGATTTTGAAATTCTTGAAGATGAAGGGACTAAAGTTGTTTATGGTGCAACTACTCAATGGGCTGGAGTTTATAGAGGCTTGCAATTAAATTTTGATTCTTTTTTAGCAGCTAGTATGGTTTCTGAATTACGGGATAATGCTGAAAGTTCTTTTGATAGATATGCAGCTCTTTTAGTTTAATTCTGAAAATCTTTCAGTTTTTCTGAAAATTTTTCAGTTTTTTCTTGTAAAGTTTTTTTAAACTGTTTGACTTCTTTTTTTTTAAGAGTTTTTTTTCGCTTTGGTATAGGATAGCGAGAGCTCTGTTAGGAGGAGAAAATGAGTTTGGAATCAGAAATAATACAAGAAATAAAAAATAAAGGATGGGATATAAAATATGATGGGAAAACTGTTGAAAATATTTATGGACAAGAATTTGAAGTGAATTTTGAAGAGTCAGATGGTTTTTTTACTTTGGCTGGATATATTAATCCTAGTGGAAAAGAAATTATTATTAGAGATCCAGATCCATCATATGTTGCTTTGACTCAAGCAGATTCAAGAGGAGATTTAATGGCACAAACTTTAGCACATGAATTAGGGCATGCTGATTCTTATTGGATATCTTATGGTTTGAGTGCTTTGATTGTTAGCTTAGGTGTTCAACAAGCTATTAGAAATAAATCTGTTAAACCAATAGCGTATGCAACAGTTGCTTTTGTAGGATGTAGATTATTTGTTGACGAAGTTATAGCCGAATCTTTTGCTTGTGCTTTCCATGATGTGCCATTCTTTAGAAGTGCATATTTAGGTCTACCTAGTATAACAGGAGCTATTGGGGAAACATGGGATGCAATCCAGGGATCTTTTTAATTTTTTTTTGGAAGGATACATTTTAAGTTGAAAGTTTTTATTAAATTTTCAACAAATTCTTCACCCTTTCGAGTAATATAATATTCTACTCTTAATGGTTGCTCAATTAAAATTTTTCTTCCAATCAAATCTATTTCTTGTAAATGTTTTAACTTACTTGATAGAACTTTTGGAGTTATTTTACTAACCCTTTTGTTAAGTTGATAGAAGTTTATAGATCCATATGCATAAATCAATAATAAAAGTAAGACTATCCATTTTCCAAAGATTGTATCTAGGTGAATTACCTTCTTAATTATTTGTGAAATATTTGCTTCTAACATGTAATATATAGAGGGTATTTTGTTTTATAAAAGTATGTTATCACTTAGAAGTTCTTGAGTTTAAAAAGGAAATTAAGTTAATTTAATATCTAAGCAGATTCTAAGCTTTCCTGGACCATATTGGCCACATTTTGCAAGATGTAAAACTTTGAATTTTTTTATGTGTTTTTTTATGGTTTCAATGGTATGATCAGGAATATCTTTTTCGTTTAAGAAATCATAAAAATGAATTATACCATTCTTTTTTATTAGTTTTTTTGTATTGTCTAAAAAGTCTTCAGCAGATTTTGGTAAGGGCATTAGTATTCTGTCAAACTTTTCTTTGTGAGTAAATGTTTTTGCATCTTCATTGTATAATTCTATGTTTGAATATTTTTTACAATTTTCAAGTGCATATTTGTGACCAATTGGATTTTTTTCTACAGCAACAATTAATTTAGGATTTGAATGTTTTGCAATCACTAAAGGATATGGTGCAACACCTGAAAATAAAACTAAAACTTTTTCACCGTCTTTAACTAAGGAAGCTACTCTTAATCTTTCAGTACTTAATCTAGGAGAGAAATATACTTCCTCAGGATTTAATTTCATTTGAACACCATTTTCTTTGTGAATTGTCTCTTTTCTTTTTTCACCAGCTAAATAATCTAGTTTTAATGTTCTGAATTCTCCACTATAGTTCCCTTTTCTTCTCAATACAACTTTTATGTTTGATCTTTTTAGGATCTCTTTTGCATCAGATTTTTTTGCATCTTGTGATAATATAACAATATCTCCAACTTGATCATAAGAACCTGAGTTCATGTTTATCTTTTCAATCTTTTCACATTTTTTATCTGTAATGTCTAAACCTTTGATTTCTTTTGAAAGAGGAAAATAAATGTGAGTTTTACCGATGTGAGCCTTGTAGTCTCTAGATAAAACTTTTGCTTCGATTAATTTATGTTTTAACTTTTCAGCATTCTTCTTTAGCGTTTTAGCGCATTTCATTAGTTATTTAATAAAATAGGAGTTTAAAAGTCTTTTTGGATTATGCGATGAATAAGTGAAATCTTTAAATAATTTCATTTTTAGATGTTTTTTATGAATCCTTTAATATTATTGCCTTTTGTAAGTATGGCTAGTGCTGATAACACATATGAGCCAAGTACAATTAGTGCTTTAGTCATGGATTTGGCCTTGAGTGGTGGTCAATTTGAAGAAACAAGAGATGCAAAAATCTATAATGTTGATCAGTATTCTAAACAAAATTTACAACATCTTGGCTGGTTTAAAATCCCTGTTTTTTTAGATAGTGTTGTTTTTTTAGATCAAGGTGATGTTGGTCTGTCTAATGGGGATAAATTAATTTATAATTTTAAAGTTAGAGTTGGAGGAAGAAATTTAAATTTTAAATTTGAAGAGGAATTTCATAACTCTGATGGAAGATATGAAACTTGTGTTTATACAGATTTACCTGGAAGTAAATGTGTTGATGTTTCAGATTTTAGTAAACTTGGTCAAAACCCTTCTTTAATTTATCAAACAACAAATCTTTATAGAAATAAAGTTGGAATGTTTTTGGATGAATTATCGCCTTAATGGATAAATTAAATCTGCACTAGTTCTAGGTGGTCTTCTTGAAAATTGAAATGTTTCTAAGTCTTCTTCTAACCATGATCCTGATTCTTCTGTCCAGTGTGGAGGTGAGTTTCCTTTATCAGTTAGTTCATTCCAGAAATATTCATTATTGTAGTACATCCAAATTTCTACTGATGGATATTCATGATATTTGAAATAATAATATGGTATACTTGAAGAGTCAACTTCAATGTAACCTGACTCGTCATAATAGTTTCCTGCTGTAGCTTCAACATCAAACCATCTACCTCCTTCATAAACTTGTACCCATGCATGTCCACCAACTGTACCATCAAAATTTACAGTTCCTAAAACAACTCTTATATTTTCAGGATCATATCCATCTGCAATTAAAACTGAAACTAATGTGTTTGCTTGTTCTTCACAGTCACTTGCAGTTAAACCTAAAGGATTTGTTGATAGGCCAGCTGTTGTTGTTAAAAAATCTTGAGGAGATAACCATTTTTCTACTTCCCCTAATAACATTTCATCTGACATCCAAACCCAATCTAAAGATTCAGCATAAATTTCTTCTATTCCATTCAACTCATTTGCTAAATCTTGAACTGCATCTGCATCAGGAGTAATATAAATTTGGTAAGGTGAAATAATCCCACCAGGCCAATCTCTTTCTGGATTTTCTTGTTCAAGTAATTCCTGTAGATCTTCCCTATCAATTACATCTCTTTGAATAACAGTTCTATCTAATTTTAATTGTTTTATTTGTTCGTCTCTAGCAGAGTTTAGATCTTTTTTTAATTCACTAACCATAGTTTTGATGTTGTTACCTTTAGCAATTTCTAGAACACAAGAATTTGATTCTAATTCTTTAAAATCTGTACTTGTACCATCAGTTCCAATTATTATGAATTCTTCGTTTTCAATAGTTAATTTAATGTCATTTTGGATTAAAGATTCCCATTCACAATCTTTGTCAAATTTGATTACGATTGGTTCTGAATTGTTGTAGAAAGTTAAGTAAACAGATGTAGCTAATGCTATTAAAATAATTATTGTTAATATGGAAATTATTGTTTTCTTTAAAGCTCTTTTAGTAGACTTTTTCATTGTTGAAAATTATTAATTTTGACTTTATAAAGTTTTAGAAAGATGTTCTGTGCAATTTAAAATTTTTATTTGCTTATTATTTATTACTGTTAGTGATGTATTATTTGATAAATATTTTCTATACTCTTCTATAGGGACATTTAGTAAGTGTAAAATTGAACAAATTATTGATCCACCATGTGCAACGATTAAAATATTTTTATCAGGTAAAGTATTGTAGAATTTTGCAATCTCTGGAAGTCTATCTGAATAGTTTTCTCCCCCTTCAGGTCTGAAGTGGCAGTAAAGTAAATTTTGTTTTTCTAATTCATCATAGAAATGTTTGTGTTTCATACCCTCATACTTCCCTTTTGACATTTCTCTTAATTCTTTTATTTTGTTTAATCTAATCTTTGGGTGAAATTTTAATATTTCTTCAGCAGTTTTTGAAGCTCTTTGTAAATCACTAGAATAGGCTAAGTCAATATTTTCTAGTTTTAATCTGTTTGCAATAGCTTTTGCTTGCTCTATTCCTTTTTCTGTTAATGGAGAATCTATCTGGCCTTGTGTAGTATTATTCTTATTAGCTTCAGATTGTCCGTGTCTTACTAAGTATATTTTCATTATTATTTAGAAAGTAGAAATATTTTTAAAGATTTATAACTTATAGAAATATATGGTAGATGCTTTAATTGTAAAAAATGTTCAATTTTTGAAAAAGAATTTGAATAAAATGATGAAAACAGTTGCTTTTTCTGGAAATCAATATAAAAATTTTAATTCAAGAGCTGCAGCTTTATTTTATGATTCTGAAACAGGAGCTTTAGAAATTATGTCTAGAAAAGAAATTTCAAAAAAAAGAATATTAGTTCAATTTTTGGTTGCTAATAATGATAATGGTAAATATTTTTTATATAATGTTAATTGTCCTTTTATGCCCTTTTGGATAGGTAGAAAAGTAAAGAAAAGTTTTATTATGTATAATCAATTACATGGGTTTCAACCCTAAAACCATCTTTTTAAGGAAGAATTTTCTTTATTATTTATTTTTGAAAGAGTTTTGTCTACTCTCTCCTCAGAAAAATCGTGCCTTTCAATTAATATTTCTTTAATTTTTTCAGAATCATAAAGTTGTTTTTTTGGTTTTTCATCTTCAATAGGAATGTTTTTGAAAATGTTTAATATCTCTTCCCAATCAAAGTCAGTTTCTAATTCTTCAAAAATTCTTTCGAACTTTTTTCCTGACTGTAATAATTTTAGTGCTTTCTTTGGACCAATGCCTTTGATTCCTTTTGGATTGAAATCTGTACCAACCATAATTCCTAAGACAATTAATTCTTCTTGATTTAATTCTAATTTATCTAAAAGTTCATTTAGTTCAATTAGCTGAGGAGATACAGGAATTGTTCTTCCTTGAAATTTTCTAGTTTTAGCTAAAGTTAAATTTTGAATTAATTTTGGAGATCCAAATAATAATGTATCAAAATCTTGAGAAGCTGTTGCCCAAACTATTTTCTTTTTACACATATGTGCACACTGTGCTTCTGCCTCTGAAGGTGCTTGTACTGTTGGAAGACCTAATGCATTTAGTAACTCTTTAGATTCTTCAATCATATCTTCATTTAGAACTGAGAGTTGTCTTGAGTATTTGTGCATTTGTTCAAAATCTTCTTCTTCTTTTGCATGAATATAATTCTCTTTTGCTTTAGCTTTTGTTTTTCTTCTAATAATTCTGATATTTTCTTTTAATTCAGGAGCTTCACCATCAAATACAAAAATTGGAGTAATTCCTTTTTGCATTAAATTTGGTACTCTTGAAAATAATCCTATTAAATGTGAAGTTATATTTCCATTGTCATCAGTTAATGGAGCACCATCTTGTTGTCTAATTGAACTAAGAAATTGAAATATTACATTTTGAGCATCTATTGCAAGTTTTTTACCTTTTAGCTGGTCCCATTTCAAAGGCTTTTTTTCAACTAAATCTGTAAGTTTAATTCCCATATAGGTTTTTTAGAACTTATGGTATAAAAAGTTTTTGTGTTTTTATTTGTATTAAAGTAAGAGATAATTATTTTTATTCCAAAAATATATAAACTTCAATGGCATTGAATAATTATGGGTTTTATAAAATTATTTTTATATATTATTGGAATATTTATTATTATAATAGCTGGAATGGCTTTTTATATTATAAACCTTGATTCTTTTGCTGGTTTTGAAACTGAAGTATCAACAGATTCTGTTTTAAATGCACAAAAGTTTTGTGAAGCTGCATGTTTGTTAAATTCTTATGAAGATTGGGAAACTCCAAATTTTGAAGATGAAGTAATTGAAGAAGGATATAATAATTGTGTAGATTTTTTTGAAGAAGATTATTGGATTAATGAGTGTGAAAAATAACTATTATATGAATTTTTATTGATTAGTTTTGTAAACTTGTTTTTTTAATGGTGATGTGTTTTAATTATTTTTAATTGTAGTAAATTTTATATAGTTGTTTTTCTTAATAATTATATTTTAAAATAGGAGATGATATAAATGAAAAAAATAATTTTTGTAATGTTTGTTTTAAGTTTGTTGGTTTTTAGTGTTGGACTTGTAAGTGCTGAAGCTTGTCAAGATGATGATGATTGTGGTTCTGATGCTGCTTGTGTAGTGGATGGTGTTTATATGGTTGGTGAATGTTTGACTTGTTATAAAGAAGGTGGATATGATACTGAGAGTGATGGTTATTCTTTAGGTGTTTATAATGGTCAATATCGTCCTAGTTATGATACTTGTGATTCTTCATCAAATAGATTAGTTGAGTATTCTTGTGTTGAATCTAATGGGCATACTTATATTGAAATGAATGCTGTTGATTGTGCTGATGAAGTTGGTGGTAATGGTTTGTGTTTAACTACAAGTCGAGGTGGAGGTTATTGTTTTGATGTTTGTACTTCTCATGATGATTGTGGTTCTGATGCTGCTTGTGTATTGGATACAGAAAGTTCAGATTATGGTCAATGTGTAAGTTGTAGTTCTGGTGATACTTATGAAGGTGTTGATTTAGGTGTTGAAATAGGTGGAACTACTACAGGTCTATCTTTGGAATTTGGAATTTCTGCAGGTTATACTGATCGTTGTGGTTTGAATGGTCCAGAGTATATTGTTGAGTATACTTGTGTTGAAGTTGATGGACATAGTTTTGTAACTGGAGAATTAGAAGAATTAAATTGTGAAGAGGAGCTTGGGACAGGTTCTTTTTGTGCAGATAATGGTGTAGGTAAAGCATATTGTACTTCACCTAATGAGTGTGATTCGCATGATGATTGTGATGTAAATTCTGCTTGTGTTTTATTTGAAGGGAGTGAGAGTTATGGTACTTGTGTTGAGTGTAGACAAGATGATGCTAGTGATGAGATAGATTATGGTATTATGATGGGTGGAACCACTACAGGTGTTTCTTTAGAAAATTTAGATTATATTAGTTCTACTGATCGTTGTGGTTTGAATGGTCCGGATTATATTGTTGAGTATACTTGTGTTGAAGTTGATGGAAATAGCTTTGTAACTGGAGGATTTGATGAGATTGATTGTTCGTCTGAGTTAAGTGAAAGTTACTCTTGTTATGAAGGTGCATTTGAGAAAGCATATTGTTTGTATTCTGAAGTTGAAGAAGAAATTCCTGAAATTGTTGAAGAAGATACATTGTGTACTACTGATAGAGGTTGTGTGAATGAATATGGTTCAATTAGAGTTTACTGTGGAGAAGATGGTGTTTGTTATCAGAAAAGTAGATGGGGAAAAGTCTTTAGTAGAGAAGTTAGCTCTTCAAGAAGCATAGGAAGATCTGCACCTGGACAAGATGATTCATGGTTAGTTGATTTATTTGATTGGCTTATTTATGGCAGCCTTTAATTTTTTTATTTTTTTTAAAATTTAATAATTTTTTTTAAAAAGCAATAATTTTAATTGGTAAGTTTTATAAATTCAATTAGTTGTTAAGATCATATGGATAAATTAACTCTAATTTTTAGTGATATTGAAGCTGGTAGTGGAACTAACACTGATGATTTAGTAGAAGAAGATCTTTTGTGTCAAGTTATTAGAAATAATTTTGCTTATGCTAAAAAATATCCTACTGATTTGGTTTTGAATGGGGATATTTTTGATTTTATGAAAAGTCCATATAAAAAAGAATATCCTAGACATATTACTGAACCTATCTCCTTGTGGAAATTAGAAAAAATTGCTAAGGCACATCCATTATTTCTTGGAGTTTTAAAAGAATTTTTGAAAGTTAATAAAAGAACTAGGATTGTGTTTGTATATGGTAATCATGATTTTGATTTGATGTTTCCTAAAGTAAAAGAAGAAATTTTAAATTTAATTGTAGGTAAAGATAAAAAGTTGAGAGAAAGAATTATTTTCCCTGGATTTGAATTTAGTGATGATTTATTATTAGTTGAACATGGTTCTCAGCTAGATGAATTTTTTTCTGTAGATCCTGAAAACTTTTTATTTAATATTGAAGGTTATTTTATTGGAGAACCTTTTTTGAAATTGCCTTGGGGATATAATGCATTATATGATTATTATATTTATCTGAAAGAAAAGTTACCTTTGTTAGAAAGATTGTTTCCAAAAAAGATGTTGTTGAATTTATTGCCTTTTGAAGCAAGAATGAGTATGATTTGGGGGACAGTATGGTATATGTTTAAATCTTTTTTTTATACTCAAGTAAAGAATTGGAATGATGTTTTGTATAGGTTTCATATAAAAGATTTTTATAAATATTTTAAACATTTTACAAAGAGAGAATTTCATGTTGTAGTGCGAAGAAGGGCTAAGAAAAAATTAAGAGAAATAGATCAGGAATTGCTGTCTGTTGGACATAATCATAAACCTGGTATGATAAAAGTTGGAAAAAAGACTTTATTGAATACTGGAACTTGGAGAGATGAATATTATTATAATTGGAGAAATCAAATGTTTGAACCTATGGACAAAAGTTATGGCTTTGTTGTACATAATAAAAATAAAATAAAAGAAATGAAGTTAATTTATGTACCTTCAGAACAAGAAGATATTCCTAGATTTAGATTAAATGAATGGTTTAAGAAAACTAAAAATTAAATAATGTTTTTTGGTTCTTATTTTTTGTAATTCTATCAAAATCTGTGTTGAAAAAAGTTAAAATACTGTCTGCTATTGGTTTTAATTGTTTTTTTTGGTAATGTTCATAATCTATTTCATGTTTGATTGCTTCTATTGGTTCAGGTCCATCTTTTGTTATAATATATCTGATTACATTAGATTCTATCTTTCCTTTTGCTTCAATTAGTTTTAATGCTGCTTTTTTGTGAGGAGTATTTACTAAGTATTCTTCCAAAGGTTTTCTTAAACTTTTTTTGTAAACTAAAAGATCGTCATACTTTTTGTTAAGTAAATCTTGATTAAATTTTGTAATATATATTGTTGGATCTTTTTTCTTGAATATTTGTAGTAAAAGTCCTATTTGGAATTTTTTTGCTAAAGGTGTCCAGTCCTTTCTTACAGCTTCTAAACCAGTTATATCTAATTTTCCTTTAACTAAACCAGCATATCTTTTTTTTGCTCCCTTTGAACTACCTCTTAGTTTAGGCATTAAGAATTGTGTGAAAGTTTTTTCGAATTCTAACTCTAAGTGACTTTTTATTTTGTATTCCTTTTTTATGAAATTAGTAATCTCTTTGTTGATTTCTTTTTCAATTTTTTTACCTATCTTTTCTGGATTTTTTCCTGCAATTACGAAAATGGAATCTGTATCTGAATATATTATCTTGTAACCTTTTGCTTCTACCATCTCTGCAGTTTTTTTGATAAAGAATTGTGCGAAAGCAGTTATTGAGTTTGCAAGTTTTAAGTTGAAGAATCTACAAGAAGGTGAAGCCATAACTCCAAAGAAGGAATTCATTAAAATTTTAATTGCATATCTACCTTGTTCATCTTTTTTCTTTCTAAAGTCTTCTCTAATTTCCCATAACTCTTCTAATACTTCTGGTAAAATTCCTTTTTCTTTTGAGAAAGTTGCGCCATTAGGAGCTTTGATTCCCTTTTTTCCAAACATTAAAGGATCAATATTGAAAGTTCTCATTAGAGACGGATATAGGGATTTAAAATCTAAAACAATAATATTTTCATAAATTCCAGGTTTGGAATCCATTACATAACCACCCATTATTCTTTGTTCTTTGTTTGAATATGTTGCAGATGGTGCTACATAATTTCTGTCATGAAGTTTTTTTAAGTAAAGAGAATCTAAAGAAGCTATACTTCCTTTAACTTGTGAAATTAATAATCCTGTAATAGTGCTCTTTTTTTGGAATAATTCTAAAACTTTACTTTTTTCTAAAATTTCTAATGTGATCTTTGCATCTTGTAAATTGTAGTTGACTATTTTTTGTGGGTCTTTTTTAAGAATTTCTTCCATTTGTGAATATGGAACATCTTTTAATTTTCCTTCTTTTAAAAAATGTTGAGCAACTGTTTCAAGTTTGTAATTTTCAAGTTTTGTTGTATCTCTTATCCAATTTAATAAATCTATAATTTGTCTTCCTTGAGCTATTACTTTAGAAGTTTCAAAATATCCTGGTCTGATTATTAATTTAGCGTCAGCTCCACCCTTTCCTAAGGCAAATCTAACTTTTAATTTTTTACATCTTTCTCTGATAACTTTTAAATCAAAATCAATAAAATTCCAGCCAGTAATTATATCTGGATCTTCTTCGTTGATAATTTCAAAAAATCTTTCTAAAAGATCTTCTTCATCTTCGAAGGATTCAGCTTTCTTTAATTTTTTGTCCGAAACAATTAATACCTTTTCAAATTTATCTTGAACTATTGCAATAGAAAAAATCTCTTTAGCCTTAGGATCAGTTTCAATGTCAACAGACATAACTTTTAATTTAATTTCTTTAGTAGAAGGTTTTATTTCAGGTTCTTTGTAAATTCTAATGTCCTCTTGAAGTTCATAATCTCCATTTACTTCAATTAAAGAATTTATTTTATGGTCAATTAAGAATTTTCTTGGGAACGAAAGGTCTGCTTCATAAGTTTCTATTTCTTCTTCTTCAAAATTTGCTTTTAATGTTGTTAATTCTTTTGGTGTATCAGTTAAAATCTTTACAACTTTTTTATCTTTAAAATTTTTTAACTCTGTTTTTTTAAATTCAAAGCTTGCGAATTTTTTAGCTTTTTTTAAGCTCGTTTCTTTGATATAGAAATAAGGTTGGTAGGAATTGATTGTAAGAAAAGCCTCACCACTATCTGATCTTCCGAATAAAAGCACTTTTGCTTTATTATTTAGTATTTTGTATGTAGCATCAACTATGTAGCCTTTCATAGGCTCTTATAGAATTATTATATTTATAATATTTTGCAATAGTTTTAAATAGAATTTTAGGCTGTATATTGGTATGAAGAAGAAAGAGGTGAAGAAGAAATCTAGTAATGGTGTAAATGTTCATCACTTTTTTGATAGTAAATTATCTATTGGTCAGAGAAGTGCAGATTTAGTTGCTGAAGTAGTTGGTAGTTGGGGTTTTATTATTTTCTTCCTTGTTTTTGTTGTAATTTGGATGTGTTTAAATGCTTATGTTCTTTACTTTGGAATTTGGGATCCTTATCCATTTATACTTTTGAATTTTGTATTATCTTGTTTAGCAGCTTTACAAGCTCCGGTTATTTTGATGAGTCAGAATAGGCAAACTGAGAGAGATAGGATTAATTTTAAGTACGATTATCAAGTAAATAGAAAATCTGAAAGAGAAGTTCAACAAATTTTGAAAGAATTAGCTTTAATTAAGAAACATGTATATGAAAATTTAGGTGTGAAAATTAAAAGTTCAAATTCTACTAAAAAGAAAAAATAAATTTATCCGAAGTAATTAGTATGGATTTCTGCGCCTCTTGCAGTTCTAATATAACTTTCTTCGATATCTTTGTATCTTTTCATATCTTCTGTTCTGATTGAAGCTTTACTATTCTTTACTGCTTCTTCGAAATTTGCCATTGTGATTTCTGAAGCTTTTATATCATTTCTTAAAGCTATCATTCCTGCTTCACGACAAACAGATTCTATGTCACTACCTACATAATTTTCAGTTTCTTTAGTTAATTTTGAAATAATAACATCTTTTGATAAAGGCATATTTTTTGTGTGGATTTTAAATATTTCTTTTCTAGCTTCTTCACTTGGTAAAGGTGTTAATAAAATCCTATCAAATCGACCAGGCCTAAGTAATGCTGGATCTAAAATGTCTGGTCTGTTAGTTGCAGCAATTACAACAACATCATTTAATTCTTCTAAACCATCCATTTCTGTTAATAATGTATTAACCATTTTTTCTGTAACTGAATCTCTGTTTCCTCTTCCTCTCTTCTTTGCAATAGAATCAATTTCGTCAAAGAAAATAATTGTAGGAGAGACTTGTCTTGCTTTTTTGAAAATTTCTCTAATTCCTTTTTCTGATTCTCCAACCCATTTGTTTAAGAGTTCTGGACCTTTTACTAAAATAAAGTTTGATTCTGATTCATTTGCAACAGCTTTAGCTAAAAGAGTTTTTCCACAACCTGGTGGGCCATAAAGCAATACTCCTTTAGGTGATCTTATTCCTAATTCTGAAAATTTCTTTTTATGTTTTAATGGCCATTCAACTGCTTCAATTAAATCTTGTTTAATATTTTTTAATCCTCCAACATCTTTCCATGAAGTGTTTGGAGTTTCAACAAAAATTTCTCTCATTGCAGAAGGAGATACAAGTTTCATACCCTCTTCAAAATCTTTTTGTGAAATTACTAGTTTGTCTAAAATGTCTTCAGAGATCGCTTTGTTTTCTTTTAAATTTATGTTAGGTAAAACTCTTCGAATAACATTAATAGCTGCTTCTTTACATAAGGCTGCAAGATCTGCACCAACAAAACCATGAGTTATGCTGGACCATTTTTTTAAGTTTACATCTTTTGCAAGAGGCATATTTCTAGTATGAATTTTTAAAATGTTTAGTCTTCCTTCTTTTGAAGGTCCGCCAATGTGAATTTCTCTGTCAAATCGACCTGGTCTTCTAAGAGCTGGATCAACTGCATTTGGTCTATTAGTTGCTGCAATAACTACAACTTTACCTCTGTCATTTAATCCATCTAATAAAGTTAAAAGTTGTGCTACCATTCTTTTTTCAACTTCACCGTAACTTTCTTCTCTTTTACTTGCGATAGCATCTATCTCATCAATAAAAACAATTGCAGGTGATTTTTTCTCTGCTTCTTCAAATTTTTCTCTGATTTTTTTCTCTGCTTCACCTACAAATTTACTAACTACTTCAGGGCCATTAATCGTTAAGAATGTTGCATCTGTTTCATTTGCAACAGCTTTTGCTAAAAGAGTTTTTCCACAACCTGGAGGACCATGTAACAAAATACCTTTTGGAGGTTCAATTCCAAGTCTTTCAAATAACTCTGGATGTTTTAATGGTAATTCAATCATTTCTCTAACTTTTGTAACTTCTTCATTCAGACCACCTATGTCTTCGTATGTTACTAAAGAAATTTTATCTTCTTGAATTTCCATAGCTTTTGAACTTACTTTTAGTTGAGTATTTTCTGAAATAATAACTGCTCCTTTTGGATGACAATCTGCAACAACAAATCTTAAACCACGAACACCGAAGCCACCAAGAAAATCATCTTCAAACATTTGGAAAACATCGTCGAAAAAAGGATTTTCAGACATTGCAGTTTTTCTTCTTTTTGTTCCACCAAGAGCTAAAAGATCTCCTTTAACAATTGATCTTCCAAGTAATCCTCTTTTGAACATATTTGGATCAACTCTAACAGTAACTCCTTTTTGTGCAGGAGCAATAGTGATGCTTTGTGCTTCTTTAACTTCAGCTTTTCTAACTTTAACAATTTCACCAATACTAGTTTTTGCATTTCTTCTTAGAATTCCGTCCATTCTAATTACAGTTTGGCCAATATCAGTTGGGTAAGCTCTGTCAACAATACCAACAGTAACTCGAGTACCTTCAATTTCAACAATATCTCCTACTCTTACTCCAATGTCTCGCATTGTACTTGAATCAATTCTTACTATTCCTTTGTAAGCTTCTTCTTGTAGGGCTTCCATAACTTTTAATTGAACATCTTTCATTTTTATTCTCCTTAGTTTTTACTTCTGTTTAATAAACTTTCTTACTCTCTTGAACTTTAAAGATAATTTGCCTGGTTCATCCATGCTTAAGCTAACTATTTTTGTTTCTGTTTGATCTTGTTGAAAATTTATGATCTCTTTAGGGATACTTATAACCCAAGAATTGCCAACAGGTCTAAGTTTTACTTTGTAGTCCTTTTTTTTAAGTTCTATGTATTCTTTGTAAGCTTCTATATCTAATGGATGGTACCATTGTTTTTTACATTTTGGACAATGCCAAAGTCTAATATCAAAACCATTTTTTGTGACGTGGCCCTTGATGGTTTTAGAGCTACACTTGTCACATAATATGGTGGTGTTGTATATGTCTTTCATCGTATATGGTTGTCTGTATATACGGGATGGTATATAAAAGTTTAGGTTTTCTAGAATATGCTTAGTTTCTAAATATTTATATAAGGAAATAGATTTTTATTTTTTATGGGAGATTTGATTAATTTTTTACTTATTGATAGGACAAAGGTTGACAAAGGTTTTATTCTTGCTTCATCTGAAATTAGAGATGATAGAAGTTATAATCTAAATAATGGACAACTTGTAGGAAGTTTATTTGATCCTCCTGAATTAGAAGAAAGGCAAGATTATCATAAGTCTGTTAAAATATTTTTTATTGATGGAAAACTTTATTTTGATGATTATGGCTGCATTGAAGATGAATATATAGCTTATTCTGGTTTTAATCGTGCTTATAAAAATTTAGAAGTTGTTGCAGCGAACTGGGATTTTAGATTTAATT
>Ga0209249_1000352_pt1 | contig 58336 bp, 15 predicted proteins | sample SaaInlV_200m_DNA_4_FD_184653 | JGI IMG/M metagenome (GOLD analysis project Ga0209249, IMG submission 184653) | Marine microbial communities from expanding oxygen minimum zones in the Saanich Inlet - SI037_S3LV_200m_DNA (SPAdes) (version 2) | ecosystem: Environmental > Aquatic > Marine >...
CCATTTTTTTTAAGAATTGTACTGCTGCAATAAAAGCATTTTTTTTATTCATAACCTTTGATTTGATGCAAAGCTATGCAAATAAAAGGCTATAGAAGTTTCTAGCCTCCTTTTTGTCTATTACGCCAAAATTTCAATAAAAAAAAGGCTCATAATCAGATTACGAGCCTTTTTTATTTAATTTATTTTACACTAATCAACGATAGATATTTTTTTAGTGTAAACATTTTTGTCGTGTGTAATAATTCTCATGCTATATATTCCAGCATTGATATCACCTAATTGGATTTCAACTAATCTGTTGAAATTATCCTCTACGGTAGTATTAAATACTGATCGTCCAAGTGCATCAATAACATCTATTTGAAGATTTTCGAAGTCTAACTCTTCAAGATTTACAAAAAATCTTCCATCTGTACTTGGATTTGGATAAACTGAAATTGAATTATTTTTATCAATTGAATTCAAATCAGTCATGTAATCACTTTGATCATTAAAGTCTGATGTTCCAAAATTGTCAGAATTACTATTCATAGCTATAGAAGTCATTGAAACTATAGTAACACTATCGCTAACACCGCATCCATTGTAACTAACACTAACAAAATATGTAGCTCCCATAACTAAGTTTTGAATACTTTGGAATGGCGAATAGAAATTAGCCGGTCCTGTCCATGAGTATCCAAATGGAGAAATAACTCCACCAGTTACAATTGCAGTAGCTTCTGTGTTAGATATTTGTAGAGCGTCTATAGTAAGCATATCAGCAGTTGTAATTGAATCTGTAATTACAACCTGACAATTTGCTCCGTCGGTAATTGTGCAACTATACGTTCCTAAAGGTAAATTATAAAGATCCTGGGTAGTTTCACCATTGCTCCACATGTACGAATAAGGAAGAGTACCGTTGCTTATCAATAGGTCAATTTCGCCATCGGTAAGTCCTTCACACGAAATTCCAGTAACAATATTATCTACTTCAATTCCATCATAATCAATAGTGAACGTGCTACTCATTTCACAATTTTCAGAGTCTGTAATAGTTACAGTATAGCTTCCATTTGCAAGATTAAAAATATCTTCTGTTTGGAACCCATTATCCCAGCTATAGCCATAAGGAGCTAATCCACCGGTAACACTTATATCAACACTTCCAATATTGTTGCAATCGGTTGCTACTAAAATGGCTGAAGTAGTTATTGCATCCCATTCAGAAATAGTAATATCATCAGTAGCTGTACATCCATATACATTACTTATAGTAACAGAATGTGTACCTGCACCAATTGAAATAGTTTGAGTAACTGCGCCATTTGTCCAAATATATCCGTCCGCTATTCCAGCATTCAATGTAATATTTGCTCCATTACAAATTGTTTCATCTACACCAAGATCTACAGTAGGCAATTGATTAACTGTAAGATTTGTAATTACATTGCTGTCACAACCATGTATGGAAGAATAGGCATCAATAAAAGTTCCACTTACAACTTGGTTTCCTCCACCGCAGAAGTAAGATTCTCCTTCACAAATTGAAATATCAACCGTATCATAAGCTGTCTCATGAACGAAAAGGTTAGTAACTACGATGCTATCACATCCAAGGTAAGATATTAAGGTGTCATGATATACACCGGCAGTTGTTTGATCAGCTCCACCAGCATGATATACATCTCCTGTACAAATATTTACATTGAAGAATGAATAATTGATTGAAGCTTGATCTACGGCTATTCCGCCTGTTGCTAAACAACCATACGCATCAGTAACAATAAGAGTATAATTTCCTGCATATAAGCCTGAAATATCAGAAGTAGTTTCTCCAGTAGTCCATTCATAAGTAAATGAATTATTTGGGAAACTTCCATTAACAGCACTTGTAATATTTCCTGAAGGTGTACCAAAACAAACTATATCTGTAGCACTCAAATCTACTGATAAAGGAGCAGTAGGTTCTATTATAGGAATTAATTCAACGTCTGTACAACCATAACTATCTGTAACAGTAACATAGTAATTACCTGGTGCTAATCCAGACAAGGAATTGCTTGTACTTCCAGTACTCCATAAGTATGAGTAAGGAGAGACACCACCTATTACAAATGTGTTTGCAGTTCCATCTGATGCTCCATAGCAAATTGTCATATTTCCAATAACTGTAGTATTGATATTTGCTTCTTGAGTAATCTCAATATTTGTTATTGCTTTACAATTATTTGCATCAGTAACAGTAACAAAGTAAGTGTTGGCTGGTAATGATGACAGATCTTGTACAGTTTCTGTAGTTGACCAATAATATGTATATACTGGAGTTCCACCACTAACACTTAGGTCAATTGCTCCGGTATTATCACCATAGCAGTCAATATTAGTTTGAACATAAGTAGCAACAGGAACTTCATTTACAGTCAAGGATGTAACAATTACACTATCACATCCACCTACAGTTGTATATGTGTCTGTGTATGTACCGCTTATAGTTTGTAGAGCTCCTCCAGCATAATAGTACTCACCTGCACAAATAGTAACTGCATTTGACGAAACATATGTCGGATTAACTACAATAGAAATAGTATCAATATCAGTACAACCTACATTATCTGAAACAGTAACAGAATAAATTCCAGTAGTATTTACCTCAAGATATCCTAATACATCACCAGTTGACCATAAGAAATTACTATTTTGTCCTCCATCTAAAATAAGGTTTTGACTATCACAAATTGATAGGTCTTCACCTAAGTCAATAGACACTTCAGCAGGATTAATTATAGCAAATTCTACAACCACAGGCGGATTCACATTGTCGTCCACAGTAACAGCATATACACCGGCTAATAAGTTAGAAATTGCAGATGTACTCTCACCATTGCTCCAATTGTATAAGTACGGTGGATATCCATTAGAAACACTTACTGAGATACTTCCATCAGCATCATTATAGCAAGAAGGATCTGTAGTTTGATAAGTAATATCCAGAACAGTTGGAGAAGGCTGTAATACTTCATAAGTTGCTTGAATCAAACAACCATTATTATCCATTGAATTCACTAAATATATTCCTTCTGGAATTGAATTTAGATCTTCTGTCGTTTCGCCATTCGACCACTGATATGAGAAAGGTGCAGTACCTCCTGCTAATGAAATATCAATAGCTCCATCACTTCCATTATATACCAAGACATCAGAGACAACTCCTGTAATAGTCAATGGTGTTGGTTCTAAAATACTATATGAGGCAGTTGCAGAACATCCATTTGCATCAACAACGAAAATAGTATATTCTCCAAGCATAAGATTTGCTTGATCTTCAGTATTATTTAAAGAAGAATAGGAAATATTTGCATTCATGCTTGAAATTGAACTATAAGCATTTGAAGAATATTGCCCAGCAGCATATATGAATCCAGAATTATATGTTTCGCTTTGATAAGGTACGTCATAAACAATACTATCAGTTGCATTCCAGATTTTGTACTTGAAGTATTCATTTGTGGTAAAACCGTAATTAACACCATCAGTACCCCATGCTGTTAAGAAAGTAGTACTTCCATCCCATTGGGTATATCCTGCACATGCTAACAATCCATTTGGATCTTCATAGAAAACTCCAATATATGAATTATTAGGTATTGGATTACCATTAACTAATACATCTGCACCGCCTTCAATTATAATAGTATGATTATTACCAGTAATGTTATAGTTCCAACTCATCGGTGAAGCTAATTCTCCAATCCAATAGTAATTAAATGGAGAAACTCCTCCTACGAGTGAAATATCAATAGCACCATCATTTCCGCCTGCACAAGAAACATCAGTTGGAACGCCACTAATTACAATTTGGTCTTCCTCACTTACAGGGAAGTTCATTACAAACATACAATCAAAGGCATCGGTAATAGTAACTTCGTAATTTCCAGCTAGCAAACTGGAGATATCATCGGTAGTCGCACCATTACTCCATTCATAAGAATAAGGCGTTGTACCACCAGATACAGTTATTGATACTGAACCATTACTTCCTCCATAACATGAAACATTTTCAACGTAATAGTCAACAATATTCAATGCAGAAGCCGGTTGATTTATTGTTGCAGAATTTTCAATTGAACAACCATTGTCATCTAATACTGTAACAGAATATGTTCCAGCAACAATATTTGAAATTACTGCTGTATTATCGCCATTTGACCATATATATTGATAATCACCAACTACTGTTCCTCCATCAGGAATTGCAGTAATTTGTCCATCGCTTGTACCATAACAAATATCATCAGCATAATCTAATTGTAGTGAAATAGCCGCACTTGGTTCAGTAATATTTGTACTAATTACATCTGAACAGCCATTTGCATCAGTAACTGAAACTTCATAATACCCAACAGGTAAACCGAAAATATCTTCATCGACTTCTCCATTGTTCCAACTAAAAGTATATGGTAAAATTCCACCAGAAACAGTCAAATCAATTGAACCTGTACTGTCTCCAAAGCATAGAACATCAGTAGTACCACTTATTTCTAATGATAGTAATGAAGGCTCATTAACAGTGTAATTTGCATTAATTGAACATCCATTACCGTCAAAAACAACTAGGTAATATGTTCCAGCAGCTAAATTTGATAAATCTTCAGTAGTTTCATTATTACTCCAAATAAATGTGTAAGGAGTAGTACCACCAGAAATTGTTATATCAATTGCACCGTCATTAATTCCATTACATGAAATATTACTAATCATATGATCATCGATATTGAATGTATCAGTAGGTTGGTAGATAATTGCAGTTTGAATATCATTACAACCATTTTCATCGGCAACTGTAACTGTATATGATCCCGCAATTAGATTCAGCATACTGCTTGTTGTTTCTCCATTCGACCACAAATAAGTATATGACCCTGATCCTCCAGTGCCCATAACTGATGCACTTCCTGTAGTTTCACCATAACAATTAACATCTACTGTCGATAATGTTGCTAATAAAACATCCGGCTCGGTCAATATTATTGTAGAATCTACGAAACATCCACTCGAATCCGAAACACTTATAGTATATGATCCGGCAACTAATCCGTATAAACTTGTTGCTTGACTGGTAAAACCATTAGGACCTGTCCATGTGTAAGCATAAGGATGTAAAGTATCGCCGCCGAAAGCACTAATATCGAAACTACCATTGGATGCTCCATTACAACTTAAATTGAAGCCACCTGCAAAATTCGATGTTACAATATTTGTTATTTCCAATTCTATAGGTTCACTAAAGGTAATTACTGTAGTATCAGAACAACCAAAGTTATCGGATATTATTAATGAATAGGTTCCTGCAGATATTCCTTGAATTGGAAGACTGGTCAAATTATAACCATTGCCTTCAAATAAATAACTGTATGGGAACGCACCTCCGCTAACATTGAAAGGTTCTAAATATCCATCGGCTGAACCATAACAACTAATATTATTTCCATTTGAATAAACGTGAGGATTCACATTAGAAGCTGTTAAGGCTGTTGGTTCAGTTAAGGTATAGCTCTCAATTACTTGACATAAATTATTATCAGTAATAGTTACAGTATAGATTCCGGCAATTAGATTAGAAATATCTTCTATTGTATCACCAGTACTCCATAAGTAAGTATAAATATTTGTTGTATCGCCTCCTATAACTTCAATATCGATACTTCCATCGTTAATTCCATTACAAGAAATATTGTTATTTCCATAAGATGACAAAACAACAGAACTAATCGCCAATAAATCAGGCTCATCTAAAGTAATACTTGAGCTAGCAGTACAATTATTAGCATCGGTTATTGAAACGGTATAGAAACCTGCCAAACCATTGCTTAAATCTTCGCTACTACCTACACTTGTTTCTGATAAAATCCAATCGTAAGTAAATGGAGAAGCACCTCCTACAAGAGTAAGATCAATCATACCATCATTGCCGCCATTACAGCTTACATGATAACCTCCTGAATATGTTTGTGCTACTAAACTTTGAACTTCTAATAAAGCTGGCTCTAATAAAGTTATTGAACTATCAATTGTACAACCATTTGCATCAGTAATAGTTACTGAATAAGTACCTGCACTCAAGCTACCAATATCGTCAATAGTTGCTCCTGTACTCCAATTATAGCTATAATTTGGATTTCCACCAACTACATCTAAATAGATACTTCCATCAGCACTACCAAAACAGCTAACATTATAACCATTAATATCAGGACTTGATAAATTATCAACTAATATGGCATCTGGTGCAATCAAAGTAATATTTCCAATAGTAGAACAAGAATTCCCATCAGTAATTGTTACTTCATAGTATCCTACTCCTACATTTGTTAAATCTTGAGTTATAGCACCATTGCTCCACAAATATGTATATGACGAAGGATCACCACCGGTTGCTTCTAAGTCTATGCTTCCATCTGCACTGCCTAAACAGCTTACATTATAATTTCCGGTATAAACTGAACTTGTTAAACTTAATATTTCAATAGCATCTGGTTCGCTTACAACAATATTGGACTCAACGAATGAACATCCAAAGTCGTCTGTAACTGTTACAGAATATGTTCCTGCAGGAACTCCCATTAAATTATGAGTCATTGATCCATTGTTCCACAAATAAGTATAATCAGTAGCGACATAACCACCTATTACAGTAATATCAATGTTTCCATCTGACGAACCAAAGCAAGATACATTAGCTCCACTTGAATATTGAGATATCATAATTGAAGACATGGATAACACATCAGGTTCTACTAAAGTAATATTGGTAATGGCTTCGCAACCTGAAGCATCAGTTATAGTTACTTCATACAGTCCTGCATTAAGATTTCCAATATCCTGAGAAATATCATTATTATTCCACAAATAGCTAAATGGTGGATTTCCGCCTGAGACTTCTAAATCAATACCACCTGTGTTATCTCCATTACAATATAAATTGTATCCTCCTGCATATTCATTAGTAATAATACTAACTACTTCAATAGCAATTGGATCTGTATATACTGCATTATCTACAACGCTACATTCATTAGCATCGGTTATAGTAACATCATATGTTCCAGAACTTAAATCTCCAATGTAAACAGAATCAGAACCATTACTCCATAAGTAAGAATATGGCAAGACACCGCCTTCAGGACTAGCAATTGCATATCCATCTGATCCACCAAAACAAGAAATTTCACCTAACATTATTGCAGAGGACAACTGAATTGGTTCAGTTAAACTTATAGCAAATCCTTGAGATACAGGATTTGTACTTGTTCCAACTAAGAATGCTATACTACTAATACCGTTTGCATTATAGTTCCCTTGATTAGGGAAACCGGTTCCATATACAGCAATTGCATCAACAGTATTTCCTGCATGTTCAATCTTCCAATTAAAGCTTTCATTTGCAGCAAATCCTTCATAATTTCCATCTGTTCCCCATGCAGTTAATGCTTGAGTATTTCCATCCCATACAATATATCCGCCACAGGCATCATTTCCAAGTGAATCATAAAATACTCCAATTTTGTCACCAATACTTATTGGAGAACCATCAATTGTAATGAGAGCATTTACATCAATTAGAATAGTATGATTATTTGATGTATTATATGAACTTGGCCAATAATAATTTGTACTATTGCTAACTACTTCTAATTCATTTGTACATCCATTAACATCAGTAACTGTAACAAAATAATCACCAGCAAATAATCCAGAAATATTTGCATCAGTTTGTCCATTCGACCATAAATAAGTAAATCCTGAATTACCACCTGTAACATTTAAGTTAATATATCCATCTGATCCTCCATTACAATTAATGTTGAATCCATTATAATCAGAAATAACCGCATCAATTTCAATTGCATCAACCTGTGTTATTTCAATAGCACTATTTGTAGTACAACCAAAATTGTCAGATACAACAACATTGTAAATTCCAGCAATCAAATTTCCAACATCTTCAGTAGTTTCACTATTTGACCAATCAAATGAATATGATCCAGAACCTCCGGAAATAGTCAAATCAATTGCTCCAATAGCATCACCATTACATAGAATATTTGTAGTAGTATATCCAACTATAATCTCTGAGGCCAATTCAATAATCTCAATTGAATCTGTATAAGAACATCCATTATCATCAGATATAACAACAGAATACCAACCAGCATTCAAATTAAATATATCTTCAGTTGTTTCACCAGTTGACCATAAGAAAGTCGCATTTCCACCTGTAACAATCAAATCAATACTTCCACTATTCGATCCGAAACATTCTACATTTGTCTCAACAAGTTGAATTGTTAATGTAGGATTTGGAGCATTAACAGTAATATCATCAGTTCCTGTACAACCATGATAGTCAGTAACTACAATATTATAAGTTCCACTTTGTACATTATTTAAATCTTCTACGATTTCTCCATTACTCCATAAATATTCATATGGGGCTGCTCCACCATTTACAATTAAATCGATTGCTCCATTTTCAGAATTATAGCATCCTGTAACATCAGTAACCATTGAATTTAAATTAAGTGGGAACACTGGCTCCATTAATACAGCATTTATATCTGTACAATTATTTGCATCCTGAACAAAAACAAAGTAGTATCCGACACCAAGATTACTTACAGATGATGATATACTATCTTGGAAATTCCCAGCACTACTACCCCATTGATATGAGAAAGGGGCTGTACCTCCAATATTGATAAGTTCAATCATACCATCATTCACACCAAAACATGAAATTGGGCTCACGTTAAATCCGCCAGCAATGGATAGTGGGGCAGGTTCAGCAATTTCTATTTCAGCAACAAATTCACATAGATTTAAATCGGTGATAGTTACAGTATAAAAACCTGCACCTATACCAACTATATCCTCATCGGTTGTGCCATTATCCCATAAATATGAGTAAGGTGCTAATCCACCATAAACGTTAAGATCTAATGAAGCATTTTGGTCTCCTGAACACAATATTTCAGTTTGAGAATAGTCTATGCTGATAGTATCAGGCTCAACCACAATGATAGTTGAATCTATTGAACAACCATTTATATCACTTGCAGTTACTGAATATACACCTGCAACTATACCACTCAAATCGGAAGAAATTTCTCCGTTTGACCATAAATAAGAATATATTGGTGTTCCTCCAGTTGTAATAACTTCAATCATTCCATCTGAAGATCCATTACAAATAATATCTATTACATTAATTGCAAATTCCATTTCATTAGTCTCGTATATCTCAATACTTTCTGTAATAACACACAAATTATTGTCAGTAACAGTTACATCGTAGATTCCAGATGTCAATGAATTAAGGTCTTCAGAAATACTATTATTCGACCATAAATAAGAATATGGAGCAGTTCCACCATCAACACTTATATCAATAATTCCTGTAGCATCGCCATTACAATTTACATCTGTAGAAAGATACAATACTGATAGAGGTGCAATAGGTTGAACTACTTCAAAAGTATCATAAATTTCACATAAGTTGAAATCTGTAATAATTACAGAATACTGACCAGAAGCAATATTGGTTAAATCTTCAAGTTGAGAACCATCTGACCATAAGAATGAATATGGAGATGTTCCACCTGAAATTGTTAGATCGACAGAACCTGTTAACTCACTATTACATGCAACATCAACAATATCAGCACTTAATGATAGTGGTGCCATAGGTCCAGTAACAACAAAGGTGTCGGTTTCTGTACATAAATTTGCATCGGTAACTACCACAAAGTAAGTTCCTTCAACAAAGTTTAATAAATCTTCATTTATTGAACCATCTGACCATAAGAATGTATATGGAGATGTTCCTCCGGATATAGTTAAATCAATACTGGCATTTACTCCATTGTAACAAGATACGTTTTCAATGCTACTATATATAGATAATGGATTTGTAGGTTCATTAATATCAATAGATTCATTTGCAATACAACCATTTGCATCAGTTACAATTATTGTATAAGTTCCAGCAGTTAAATTATAAATATCTGAAACGGTTTCGCCATTAATCCATGTATATTCATAAGGCATAACACCACCAGTTGCAACTATCGAAGCTGTACCATTTTCTCCAGCAAAACATGAAACGTCAGTTCCTGAAATGCTTAAAGCTATCATGTCAGGTTCACTGAAAGTAACACTGCTTTCTGCACTACATCCATTATCATCTGTTACGGTAAGATAGAATGTACCAATGCCAACTCCACCAAGAGTTTGAGTATTTTGACCATTACTCCAGATATAATTGTAGTTTCCTGTACCACCTATAACATCAGCAACTGCCTCACCTATCATTTCGCCATTACAAGGTATTTCATTTGTAATAGTAATATTATTAATAGTTAATACATCAGGTTCAGTTACAACGAAAGAACCCAAGGCAACACAATAGTGAGCATCAAATGCCATAGCATACAAGTATGGATCTAAAGTAGAAATCTCAAATGTATCATTATTAGCATATTGTCCGGGATAAATAAGATATCCAGGTGTTCCACCAACTACATTTAAAACTGCAGTCCCTGTTCCACCATTACATTGTATTGGTTCAATAATTTCAAAAATAGCTTCAAACATAGGAGGTTGAGCAATTTCAAATGTTTCAACAATACTGCAACCGTGCATATCAGAAATGGTTACTGTGTAAGTTCCAGCTTGAATATTTGCAAGACTAGCAGTTGTAGCGCCGTTTGACCATAAGAACTGAATATTATCTCCAGTAACATTATCAATAGTAATTGCACCATCGTACAATCCGTCATTGTAACAGCCATTCACAACATCAACTACTGAACTTGTATAAGTAATAGGTGTTGATTCGGTAAGAATATAACTTGCAGAAACACTACAGTAGTTATTATCAGAAATATTTACTGAATAGGTTCCGGCAACTATATTATTTAAATCTTCTGTTGTTGAACCATCACTCCACAAAATACTATATCCATTAATAACATCTCCACCATTAATTGTCAAATCAATAGAACCGTCGGTTTCGCCTCCACAAGAAATATTAAATGAGCCATATTCTGAGATCACAGCATTTGAAATCTCTAATAAATCTGGCTCTACTAATGTGAAAGTAGTATCTATTTGACATGAATTAGCATCACTGATATTTAAAGTATATGCACCTGCTTCAAGCAATAATAAATTCTGATTGTTACTTGCAAATCCATTTGGTCCAATCCAAGTGTAATTATATGGGTTTAAAGTGTCTCCACCATAAACATCTATAGAAATACTTCCATTGGATAATCCATAACAGCTAATATTATAGTCACCTGAGAATTGAGATAGTAATGAATTTGTTATTACGAATTCAGCAGGGCCTATCAATTCAATAGAATCAACATCCGAACATCCATTTGCATCTGAAACAGTTATGAAATATTCACCGATAGTCAAACCTGTAGGTACTGAGAGCGATGAAGAGAAATTATCAGGTCCAGTCCACTGATATGAATAAGGGAAAGAACCGCCGGAAACAGAAGGAACAACATAACCATCGGCGAATCCGAAACAACTTACATTGTAATCTCCTGAATATTCAAAGGCAGCTAAATTGCTTACACTTAATAAATCAGGTTCTGTAATAATAAAGCTTTCAATTATTTCACAACTATTGAAATCAGTAATAGTAACTGTATATGTGCCTGCTGACAAATTAATTAAATCTTCAGTCATATCCCCATTTGACCATAAATATGTGTAAATTGAAGTAGTGTCTCCACCTATTACGGTTAAGTCAACACCACCAATTGTATCTCCATTACACATTACATGTGATAAAGCTGAGCCACTTATTTCAAAAATCTCAGGTTCGTCCAAAGTAATATTTGCAGTAGTAGTACAACTATTGGCATCAGTTATTGAGACTGTATAGAAACCAGCTGCTGCATTTGATAAATCTTCAGTACTTCCAACACTTGTTTCAGATAAAATCCAGTCGTAAGTAAATGGACTTGCACCGCCAACTAATGTGATATCAATGCTACCGTCATTATTTCCAGCACAACTCACATTGTATCCTCCATTGTAAGGTGTAGGAGAAACAATACTCTGTACTTCTAATAAATCAGGACCTATTATTGTAATTGAACTATCCACAACGCATCCATTTGCATCGGTAATTGTTACTCCATAGGTTCCAACACCTAAACCTCCTATATCATCAATAGCAGCTCCTGTACTCCATAAGTAACTATAATTTGCAATACCACCAGCAACATCTAAAAGAGCAGTTGCGTTTGCATCACCAAAACAATTGATGTTATAACCAGAAAATTCAGGACTAGTTAAACTTGTAACAATCAGTTCTGTTGGCTCTGTTAAAGTAATATTACCATCAGTTGTACAACCATTGGCATCAGTAATTGTTACAAAATAATCGCCTGCAACAACATTACTTAAATCTTGAGTTGTAGCACCGGTGTTCCAGCTATATAAATAAGTTTGTGAACCGCCTACAACTTCTAAGTCAATACTTCCATCATTTGAACCAAAACAAGAAACATTATTTCCTCCCGAGAAGGTCGGACTAGTTAAACCTGCAATAGTTAAAGAAGCTGGCTCAACTATTTCTATATCAGTAAGTACACTAGAACATCCAAAGTCATCAGTTACAGTAACTGAATAAAATCCAGCTACCAAATTAGATATATTTTGAATTGATTCACCTGAACTCCATGAATATATGTAATCTACAGCTACATATCCACCTGAAAGAGTTAAATCAATAGCTCCATCGGCTGCTCCAAAACAAGAAATATTATTACCACCATTGTATTGAAATACTGATTCAATAATAACAATTCCAGCTGGTTCATTTAGTGTAATGTTTGCATCAATTTGGCATCCATTAGCATCAGAAATAGTAACAAAATATGTTCCTGCAACTAAATTTCCAATATCTTCACTTATTTCACCATTACTCCATAAATAGGTATAAGGCTGAGTTCCGCCAACAACTTCTAAATCAATACCACCATTGCTATCGCCATTACAATATAAATTATAACCAGTAGCATATTCATTACTGATTAAAGTCTGAATTGTTAATTCGTCAGGATCTACAATAGTAACAACACCAATACCTTCACAACCAATCATGTCAGTTACGGTAATAGTATAAGTTCCTGATATCAAATTATCAATATATGTAGAATCATCTCCATTATCCCATAAATAAGTATAGGGAGCCATTCCTCCATTGACACTGGCAATAGCATATCCATCATTACCACCAAAGCAGCCTATCTCACCAGCAAAAACATCTAATAAGATTTGCGGTGGTTGAGTTAAAGTGAAACTAAGTAATTGAGAAGAACTTGAAGCACTTTCACCAACCAAGTTTTCTAAACCGCTCAAACCATTTGCCATATAGGTAGCCTGATTTGGGAAAGTAATTCCATAAACTGCAATTGCATCAACGGTATTTCCGGCATGTTCAATTTTCCAACTAAAGGCTTCACCTGCAGCAAATCCTTCATTGTTCCCATCAGTTCCCCATGCTGTAATAGCTTGTGTTGAACCATCCCATATAATATATCCTCCGCAAGCATCATAACCAAGTGAATCATAAAATACACCTACTTTATCTCCAATATTAATTGGGGACCCATCAATTGTTATGATTGTATTTGCATCAACTAATATTGTATGATTATTGGAAGTATTAAAAGAAACTGGCCAATAATAAGTAATATTCTCAACTATTGTACCTGTAATATTCATACAGCCATTAGCATCGTTAATAGCTACACTATAATCACCGGCAATTAAACCAGCTTGATCTTGAGCTGTTGGGTCAGTAAAACTAAATCCCTGAGGTCCTGTCCAAACATAACCGTAACTTCCGGCATCACCACCTGAAACAGTCAAATCTATAATACCATCATTAGCATTAAAACATGATATATTAAATCCATTTACTTCACTTAATGTTGAACTAACTTCAAAGGAATCGGGTTCTGTTAAAGTATAGCTTGTGTTTACAAAACAGCCAAAATTGTCATAAACACTAACAGCATATGTGCCAGCCCCTAAATCACTTAGGTCCTCACTAAAAGTAAAATTATTCCAAAAATAAGTATAACCATTTGGATTATAACCTCCACTAACTGTTAAATCAATACTACCATCTAATTCTCCATTACAAGAAATATTGAAATTTCCTGAATATTGAGATATATTAGCAGAAACTGTTAATAAGTCAGGTTCCATTACACTAATATTTGTTTCAAATGTACAACCTTTATCATCAGTAATAGTTACATAATAATCTCCAGCAGATAATCCACTTAAGTCTTCTGTAAGCACGCCAGTATTCCACAAATAAGTATAAGGTAAAGTTCCACCTGATACATCTAAATCAATACTTGCATTATTGTCTCCATTACAATTCAAATTATAACCGCCTCCAATATCTGGACTAGATATAGTTGCTGTCAACAATGGAGGATCAACTAAGGTAACATCATCGTTAATAACACAAACATTAGCATCAGTTACAGTAATAGCATATAAACCAGAAGTTAGGTTTTCATTTAAGAGAGAATCTATTCCATTATTCCAAATATAAGTATAAGGAGATACTCCTCCATTTACTAAAGAAGCAATATAACCATCACTTCCACCAGAGCAACTAACTTCGTTTGCAAAGATTTGAAGTGTCAAAAGAGTTGGCTCATTCAATTCAAATTCTAATATAGGAGATACACCAGATACGCTAACACTTGTTAAAGAAGCTAAACCACTTATACCATTATCGCTATAAGTTCCTTGGTTTGGAAATCCTCCAACTTGATATGTTGCAACAGCATTGTAAACAACACCATTTTGAGAGATTTTCCAACTGAACTCTTCACCTGAAGTAAATCCTTCATAATTACCATCTGTTCCCCAAGCAGCTAATGTTTGATTCGCTCCGTTCCAAACAATAAATCCAGCACATGCTTCATTTCCAAGAGAATCATAAAATACTCCAATTGAATCACCAATATTAATTGAGTTTCCATCTATAGAAATATTAAGATTTGATTCAACCAATACTGTATGATTAGAGCTTAATCCTACAGGATTATTCCAAGAGTATTCAACACCTTCAGAACTAATAGCAATTGATTGACAATTATTATCATCAGTTACAGATAAAGAGTAATTACCTGCAATAAGATTAGTTGGATCTTCAATTGTATTAGCAAAAACAAAACCTTGAGGTCCTGTCCAAAAATATTCATATGCATTTGAATTTCCTCCTGTTACTGAAACATCTATCATTCCATCGGTACCGCCATTACAACTAACATTAAATCCATTATTCTCAGAAACAATACCACTAATTGTAATTTGATCAGGTTGAGCAATCACAGCTTGTGTACTAACTGGACAACTATTTGCGTCAAGAATATTACATATATAAGTACCAACATCTAATCCTGTAAGATCTTCTGTAGTATGGCTGCTGTCCCAATTAAATGAATAATTTGGTGTACCACCAGAAAGTGTAATACTTATTTCTCCATTAGCTAATCCATAACAAGAAATATCAGTAGCAATAATTTCCGAAACAACCAATTCATCTGGTTGATCTAAAACTATACTGGCATTTGCACTACACAAATTATCATCAGTAACAACGACATTATATGTTCCAACAGGAATATTTGTTAAATCTTCTGTTGCAAATTGTCCATTATTCCAATCGAAGGTATAATTTCCTATTGTTCCGCCAGAAACTGACATTTCAATAGCACCATCGCTTGCACCAAAACAACTAACAGAATAAGCTATATGTCCACCATTGTCAAATAATTGTACTGACAATGCTGGTGGATTATTCAAACTAACACTTGCTGTAGTTTCACAGCCATTTGCATCTGTAACAGTAACACTATAAGTTCCTGCAGATAAACCAGATATTAGATCGGTAGTTGAATTATCATTCCATAAATAAGAATATGATGTAGTCCCTTCTGTAGCAACAACAGTAATTTCACCATCGTTTCCATCAAAACAACTAATGTCGTAGCCATTATATGATTGTTTCTGAATAACTGCATTTAATGGAAGTGTAGGTTGAGAAATTGTGAACTGCGCTGTTGACATTGTGCATGAATTTACATCCATAACTGTTAAGGTATAGTTACCTGCAGCTAATCCAACAAAATTAACATCAGATTGATAAGAACCTCCAACAGAATAAGTATATGGTGCAAGTCCGCCATTTGCATCAGCTACAAAACTACCGGAATAGTCTCCGTAGCAATTTACATCAACAATTGAAATTGCTGCAATACTCAACTGAGTTGGTTGATTTATTGAAATAATGTTTGAAACTGCACTACAGCCATTATCATCAACAATATTGATAGTATAATCTCCGGCTGCAAGATTGCTAAAGTTTGGATCGTTAACAAAATTGTTTCCATCAATTGAATATTGATAAGGCATAGTACCACCATCACCAACTGCAATAAAACTTCCCAATTGATTTCCATAACAAAGATTGTCAACAATAATATTACCGCTTACACCTAATGGTGAAGCTGGTTCAGAAATAATAACCTCAACACTCTCTGATTGACATGAATTAGCATCCATAGCAACTAATGTATATGTACCTGCATATAATCCATCAAATAAAGAGGGAGTAGTAAAATTACCGCCATCCAATGAATATTCATAAGGAACAGCAGAATTCGCTCCAAACTGGTTAGAACCAACTGCAACAAAACTACCTGTGTTTTCACCATAGCAGGCTACATCAATAATACTATTTGATTCAACTAAAGGAATACTGTTTACTGTCAAACTTATTACTGTAGAATTATCATTAGCAATATCAGCATCATTGTTTAACTCAGTATATGCAAATATTGAAAATGTTGCTATTGCAGAAAGATCAATATTTGTAAATATATAATCAAATGAAGTATTTGTTAATAAATCATTTAATAGTGTATAATTATTGGTAATTTCGATACCATTCACTGACAAGGTAATAGGAACTACTGTTCCAGCGTCAAGTGTTCCAGTAGAATAGTTCAATACAGAAACTTCAACATCAGCATTTGCATTTCCACAAATATCACCATTTGTAGATATCGCAGAAACACCAACATCAAATAAATCATAAATATGAACATTGTCAAAAGCAAAACCAGAACTAATATCACTTCCATCAGAGGCAAATACTATTCTGAATTTAACATTTGTATTGTTTACAAAACTTGGTAAAATATGACTTGCAGTATTCCAACTTGAAGTTCCAGTCCAACCCGTATCGTTAAGAGCGATAATTAAATTGTTGTACCAATTAATATCATCGCCAAATCCTCCAATAGAATTCCAGTTTGTACCATTATCATCAGAATAATATACGGCAACTCCGTCATTAATATCGTCGATGGTGCGTTCTGTTTCAAATTCAAATACCGGATAACTTAATGTACTCAAATCAAAACATGGACTTTCTACAAACGATAATTCGTTTTCATTATAATTTCCTGTTGGATTTGTAGCCCAAACTGCTGTTTGGCCAGTAATATCGCCAATAGCCCAAGAAGAATTAGTTCCCCCTGTTGTCCAATTTACAGCACTTGCTCCATCAAACTGTTCAAAATATGGGTAAACTGCAACAGTTTCTTTTGAAACAATTTCGATATTTAATGAATCCTCAGATGGAATTACTATAAATTCAGCCCATACAGAAATAGTATGAATCCCTAATCCTGTGATACTTGGAATATTAGTAAATGTATAATTCAAAGTATTCCCTGAATTGATTAAAGTACTAACTGTTTCAGTAACAACACTTCCTCCATCAATAGAGTAGTAAACTTCAAAGTTTGAAACATTAATATTGCTTAAATTTTCAAGTTCTATATTAACTGCTTGATTTATATCTCCACAGTCGGAAATCGGAGTAAATAATGCATTTACTGCAACTCTTTTCACAGTTTCCTGAATGATGATATTATCAACAAAAACTTTATCTACTGAACTTCTACATGAAGAAACAAATTCGATAGTGAAACTAGAATTAGCAAAAGCTTCCAAATTGAAAACTACAGTACTGTAATCGTCATTGCTTTGGGACATTGCCTGGAAATCAATATTACCAAGCTCATCAGCTATTGCAGTTCCATTAACTAAAACATTGAACCAACAATGATCTACAATGTTTGCATAAGTTTGTTTCAAATCTAATAATAATTCTAAAGGCTCATTTCCGGCAACGATTGGGCATTTTGCAGCAACTGACGCTTGGAAGTTTAAATTCTCAGTCCATGCAGTTGAGGCATTTACACTTGTCCAACCAATAGGAGTTGTTGAACCGCTCATTACTATTTCATTATTATTGTTGTTTTCAATACTAATTTGAGCATCTGAACCTGCACTAAGGCTAAATTCTATAGGTTCACCAGCTTCCATATCGAATACAGATGGTATAGCAATAGAAGGTAAACTGGAAATAACTAATTCTGATAATGTATCATTTTCAAGCATATCATCATCAGCCCAACTTACATATGCTGAGCAAATATAGTCATCGTTTTGAGAGAAATCGGCAGTTGTCGCAAAAGTATAGTTAAATGTGTTTCCAGAAGGAATAACATCTGTTACAGTTTCTGTTACTGAATTTCCATTAATTACATAAGTTACATCAAAATTTGTGGCAGAATTTGCAGCGAGATTTTCTATACTTACTGAAATTGTTTCATTATTTGTTAAACCACAAAATTCTGCTTGACTAATCCATGCAGCAACAGTTATATCACTTTCGTAAGCTGTAATTTCAATATTATCAATTGCAAGTAAACTTGACCAATCATTATTATCATCATGTTTAAATGCAATCTGAACGTAACAATCTCCAATATAATCGGATAAACTAATTGTTTTTGTTTCCCAATCAGCAGTTGTTGCTAAAGAATCAACTTGTATCCAATTTCCATTATTAATTTTTACGAGAATATATCCATTTGAAGCATATCCGTTGTCAGCTAAGAAATAATCAAATTTTAAATTCACACCCAAATAACTTGAAAAATCAAGTATTGGAGAAATTAAAAGATCATTGTCAGCAAGATTACATACATCAGGATAACATCCATAATTATCATCATTTGAAGCTGCATAATTAGTATGATCCGGAATTGGAACATAAGCAAATCCAGAAAGATTATTACCAAATTCCCATCCTACAGAAGGAGTATTTTGTTCTGTAGTCCAGTCTGTAGGTAATGTTGCACCTTCAAAATCTTCTATAAATGGTAAGTAATATGTTGTTGGTTCAACTAAAGTATAAGTTTCATCAACAGTACAATAGTTAGCATCAGTTATTGTAACAGAATACGTTCCTGCAACAACACTGCTTAAGTCTTCCATTGTTGAACCATCACTCCACAAAAAGTTAAATCCATTAATAATGTCGCCACCTGAAATAGTCAAATCAATAGAACCATCGTTTGTATTTGCGCATGAAGTATTATATGAATTATATTCAGACAATATAGCACCGGCAATAGTAATTGCATCTGGCTCAACTAAAGTAAAAGTTGAATCTATCTGACAAGAATTTGCATCACTAATATTAAGTATGTAATCTCCTGCTTCTAACAACATAATATTCTGATTACTGTTAGTATATCCATTTGGTCCATTCCAACTAAATACATATGAACTTAAAGTGTCTCCACCATAAGCAGCTACTGAAATACTTCCATTGAATAATCCATTACAGCTAATATTAAAGTCTCCTGAGAATTGAGATAATAATGAATTTGTTATTACGAATTCCGCAGGACCAATCAATTCAATAGAATCAACAGCCAAGCATCCATTTGCGTCTGTAACACTTATAAAATATTCTCCAATACTCAAACCTGTAGGTACTGAAAGCAATGAAGAGAAATTATCAGGTCCCGTCCACTGATATGAGTAAGGGAAAGAACCACCTGAAACAGAAGGAACAACATAACCATCGGTGAATCCGAAACAACTTACATTGTAATCTCCTGAATATTCAAAGGCAGCTAAATTGCTTACACTTAATAAATCAGGTTCTGTAATAATAAAGCTTTCAATTATTTCACAACTATTATTATCTGTTATAGTTATCGTATATGTACCTGCTGACAAGTTAACTAAATCTTTTGTTGTCTCGTTATTATTATCCCATAGGTACGTATATATCGAAGTAGTGTCTCCTCCAATTACTGTCAAATCAATAGCACCAATTGTATCTCCATTACATAATTCATGTGATAAAACTGAACTACTTATTTCAAAAACTTCAGGCTCATCAAGAGTAATTGTTGCAGTAGTTGAACAATTATTATTATCAGTTACTGAAACTGTATAGAAACCAGCAGCTGCATTTGTCAAATCTTCTGTTGTTCCAACAGTTGTCTCTGATAAAATCCAGTCATAAGTAAATGGACTTGCACCACCAACTAATGTGATATCAATGCTGCCGTCATTATTTCCAGCACAACTCACATTGTATCCTCCATTGTAAGGTGTAGGAGAAACAATACTCTGTACTTCTAATAAATCAGGACCTACTATTGTGATTGAACTATCCACAACGCATCCATTTGCATCGGTAATTGTTACTCCATAAGTCCCTATACCTAAACCACCAATATCATCGATTGCGGCTCCTGTACTCCATAAGTAACTATAATTTGCAATACCACCTGCAACATCTAAAAGAGCAGTTGCGTTTGCATCACCAAAACAATTGATGTTATAACCTGAAAATTCAGGACTAGTTAGACTTGTAACAATCAGTTCTGTTGGTTCTGTTAAAGAAATACTACCATCAGTTGTACAACCATTGGCATCGGTAATTGTTACAAAATAATCACCAACTCCAATATTACTAATATCTTCAGTAGTAGCGGTTGTACTCCAAATATAGTTATAAACTTGTGATCCACCAGCTATTTCTAAATCAATACTTCCATCAACAAAACCATTACAAGAAACATTATTTCCTCCTGAAAAGGTCGGACTAGTTATACCTGCAATAGTTAAAGAAGCTGGCTCAACCAATTCTATATCTGTAAGTTCACTAAAACATCCAAAGTCATCTGTTACAGTAACTGAATAAAATCCAGCTGCTAAAATAGATATATTTTGAATTGATTCACCTGAACTCCAAGTATATGCGTAATCTACAGCTACATATCCTCCTGAAATAGATAAATCAATAGCTCCATCGGCTGCTCCAAAACAAGAAATATTATTACCACCATTGTATTGAAATACTGATTCAGTAATAACTATTCCAGCTGGCTCATATAATGTAATGCTCGAATCAATCTGGCATCCATTTGCATCAGAAATTGTAACAAAATATGTTCCTGCAACTAAATTTCCAATATCTTCACTAATTTCACCATTACTCCATAAATAGGTATATGGCAGAGTTCCGCCAACAACTTCTAAATCAATACCACCATTGCTATCGCCATTACAATATAAATTGTAACCAGTAGCATATTCATTACTGATTAAAGTCTGAACAGCTAAAACACTTGGATCTGCAATCGTAACATTGTCAATTCCTTGGCAACCATTTACATCAGTAGCAGTAACTACATAATTTCCAGACACAAGTCCTCCAACATATGACGAGTCTTCGCCATTATCCCACAAATATGTATAAGGAGCAATTCCTCCACTTGCAATTGCAATTGCATATCCATCATTACTACCAAAACAGCCTATCTCACCAGCAAAAACATCAACTAATACTTGAGGAGGTTGATTTAAAGTAAAGTCTATGACTTGAGAAGCACTAGAACTACTTGTTCCCACTAAACTTTCCAAGTTACTTAATCCGTTTGCAGCATATGTTCCCTGATTTGGGAAACCAGCTCCAAATACTGCTATAGCATCAACAGTACTTCCAGCATGTTCAATTTTCCAACTAAATGTTTCGCCAGCAGCAAAGCCTTCATAATTTCCATCAGTTCCCCATGCAGTAATAGCTTGTGTTGCACCATTCCATATGATATAGCCTCCACAAGCATCTGTTCCGAGAGAATCGTAAAATACACCAACTTTATCACCAATACTTATTGGTGAACCGTCAATTGTAATTAATGTACTTGCGTTAATTAAAATAATATGATTACTAGAAGTATTAAAAGATACAGGCCAATATACTGTTGTTACAACAGGTGTAGTAATTGAACTAGACAAGCAACCATTAGCATCGCTAACTGCTACACTAAAATCACCAGCTATTAAATCAGTCTGATCTTGTGCAGATGGATCTATAAAACTAAAACCTGCAGGACCAGTCCACAAATAACTATAACTACCGGCATCGCCACCAGATACGGCAAGATCTATCATACCATCATTACCATCAAAACAGCTAATGTTGAAACCATTTGTTTCACTTAAAGCATAGCTTATAACTATAGAATCAGGCTCAGTCAATGTATAGCTGGCATTTGTTGCACAGCCAAAAGCATCAATTACAGTAACCGCATATTCACCGGCACCGATAGCACTTAAATCTTCAGTGAAGTTAAAATTGCTCCAAAAATATGTATAACTTGTTGGAGCATATCCTCCAAAGATAGTAAGATCAATACTTCCATCTTCTTCACCTCCACATGATATATTAAATCCTCCTTGATATGAAGATATATCAGATGAAATAGTTAAAAGATCAGGCTCTACTATCGATATATTTGTTAAGAAAGTACAAGCATTGCTATCAGTAACCGTAACAAAATAGTCACCTGCAAACAAATCACTAAGATCTTCAACAATGTATCCATTACTCCAATTATATTCATAAGGTAAAACTCCTCCACTAATTTCTAAATCTATAGTGGCATAACTATCACCAGCACAAAGCAAATTATATCCGGCACCAACATCTATACTTGAAATTGAGCCCGAAAGTGCTGTAGGTTCCGATATAATAATGCTTCCATTAGTAGTACAACCATTACCATCAGTAACTGTAGCATAATATGTACCTGCTGAAAGATTTTCATTTAATAATGAATCTATTCCATTATTCCATGAATATGAATATGGTTGATTACCACCAGTAGCTGATACAACAGCACTTCCAGTTAATTCACCATTACAAAGAATATTATTGCCAAACAATTCCATTGCTATGGCAATTGGTTCTATCAATTCAACTTCAAATGATGTTGCATTACCATCATTACTTAATACAGTAAAAGTCGCAATACCACTAATACCATTAGTCATAAAAGATCCTTGATTTGGGAAACCATTTGTTTGATATGTAACTTCAACATCATAAACAATTCCACCACTCTTCACCTTCCATCCAAATTCTTCACCTCCAGTAAAACCTGTATAAGGTAAATCAGCGCCCCAAACAGATAATCCTTGATTGTTACCATCCCAAACAAGAATTCCGGCACAAGCTAAAGTACCTAAAGAATCATAAAAAGCACCAATAGTATCTCCATTACTAATCGGACTACCGTCAATCATGATACTTAAGGAGCCTTCAAATAAAACACTGTGGTTATCATTTGTAGTTGTAACATCCCAGTAATAATCAACAACAGATGAATTACTTGTTACAGATTGGCAATTATTTGCATCTGTTACTATTAATCCATAAGTCCCAGCAATCAATCCAGTAAGATCTTCAACATCATCGGTAAATACGAAACCTTGTGGGCCTTCCCAACTATAAGTATAAGAACTTGAATTTCCACCTGATACTGAAACATTTATTGCTCCATTAGCATCTCCAAAACAAAAAATATCAGTAGTAGAATCTAATGATATTTCTGGCAAACCATAAACTTCAACAGCAATAGTTTGGGCATCGTTGGTATTGTTAATATCTTCAGTATATGTAAGTGCTACATCAATGTTATAGTTTCCGGCTGTAGTCAAATCAACTAGTTCAACAAAGGTATATGATATTTGTTCTCCAGGATTTAAATCAGCATTTAAGGTAATGTTCTCGGTAACTGTATTTCCATCGAAAGTTAAATCGATAGGAAAGCTTGCACCTGTTAAGAATATATAAGTATTACTTACATTTTCAATAGTAACAGAAACTTCACCTGAAGTTGCACCTTGGCAACCATTCACAGGGGTATTTATTGAAACTAACTCCAAATCTCCTGAGTTATCGAAAATGTGTACATCGTCAAAAGCAAAGCCATCGTACAATGTGTATCCCAATGATTTAAAAACAACTTTAAATTTAACAATGTTTTTACCAGAAATTTCAGGTATCTCAATAAATGCATTGAGCCAGCTTCCGCTAACACCTGACCAACCATCAGCATAATCTAATGCAACAACTTGTGTAAAGTTATACCAATTTTCATTAACTCCTGCATTTTCAATTCTATGTTCGCTACCATCATAGATAGCATAAAGTTCAACGCCCTCATATCCTACAGTTTGCCAATGATAACAATCTAACCAGATTTTAAATTCAAAGGCAGGAACAGTAGATGATGAAAAATCAAAACATGGGCTTTCAACATAAGAGTCCTCACTTTCATTATTAATTCCACTTAAATTTGTTGTCCAAACATTTGTGCCTGAATAAGCAGAATTAATTGTACTTGCAGTAGGGGTTCCCATAGCCCAAGAAGAATTAGTACCTCCTGCTATCCAAAAATCAGTACCTGATTCGAAATCGTTGAAATAAGGTAATGAAATAATTGGGATAGAAACAATTTCTTGGGTAAGGCTATTATTATTAGCTTCAACATCGCCTGCTAAATTAACAGTAGCGATGCAAGTATATGTTCCGTTTACTGAGAAATCTGCATTTGCAGTAAAGGAATATTGAATAATTTCGTTGGCATCAAGTGTATCTGAAAATATTTCTGATACTACAGTTGTGTTTCCATCTATAGTTAAAGAATAACTAAGTTCAAAATCGCTAACACTAAGTAGCCCAAGATTTTGTAATTCTATTGTAATTACTTCACTACTTGTAAGACCACAATCGGTATTTGGAGAAATCCAAGATGTAACAGCCATATCATTTAAAGTAGCAGCATCTGAAATTTCAAAATCGTCGAATGCAAATCCGAAGTTACTATCACTTGCGTCAGAGGCTAAGTAAAATCTAAATCTTACTTCACCATTTACATTTGCAAGGCTTCCAATAGTTTCACTAAAGGTTATCCAACCATTTGCATCGGCTGTTGGGAAATTAGAGCTTGAACCTGTCCAGCCTTCTTCATTATTCAAAGAAGTAACAAAATTTGCATACCAGTTTCCTGCATCTCCAGGATCTCCATCGTTACCAAGCGTTTCCCAATTTCCACCATTTACAGAATATTGTAGATAAACTCCATCGTAGCCATCATCAAGATTGTACCATACTTTAAATTGAAGTACAGGTATATAAATGTCGCTGAAATCGAAACAAGGGCTAATTGCTTCTGAACCTTCAGAATTGTTATAATTACCATTTAAATTTGTTGCCCACAGATTTGAACTTGCAGGTACAACTGCTGAGCTACCATATGCCCATGAAGAACTTGTTCCGCTTTCTCCCCAAAAACCATCATTAGTTTCAAAATCTTCCAAAATCAGGTTTGTTGCATTGTATAATGGTAAGGATTCAATTAATACATTTTCTAATGTGTCATTTGAACCATCAGCATCATCGCTAAAATATACTGACGCTACACAATTATAGTCATTAGGAGTTGAAAGATCAACTGTTTGAGTAAATGTATAGTTTAAAATATCGCCATAGGCAAGTGTTCCATTATATGTTTCAGTTACAAAATTACTTCCTCCATCTATTGAATAAGAAATATCGAAATTAGAAACATCTAATCCACCAACATTCTGAATAGAAACCTGAACATTTTCATTTTGTCCTAAACCACAATCGGAATTTGGACCTATCCAATTTAACAATTTAAGATCTTTTTCAAGATTATAAACTGATACACCATCGAAAGCAAAACCATTATCAACTATATCTCCATCAGAATGAAAAAATACTCTAAATTTTACAAGGCTTTGATTTACAATTTCTGGTATATTATTCAAAATATATTTTGTATTTATCCAGGTTCCTGATGAACCAGACCATCCTTCATAGCTTGAACCCACTAATTCTTGGGTAAACCAATTAAAATTAATACTGGTATCAATATCAGTCCAAGAAAAGCCATCTGTTGAAAATTGAACTTTGGCTCCATCTCTTTCCGATTCAGATTCATACCAAATATTAAATTCAAATACTGGTTCGTTTAAACTGCTAAAATCGAAACATGGACTTTCTACCCAAGAATTTTCATTCAAATTATAATTTCCGTTTAGATTGGTAATCCATGAATTATTTCCTGAAAAAGCTAAATTAATAGTGCTATTTGCAGGAGTACCAAGTGCCCATGAAGAATTTTCTCCATCAACTAACCAAAAATGTTCTCCTTGATAACTTTCTCCAGCAAAACTTCCACCATCAAAGTTTTCTTCGTATGGAAATGTAACGATAGTTGGAATATGAGAAACCTCAGTTGTCAAGATATTATTAGTTAGATCTCCATCGCTATTCAATAATGTAGATATTTCAAATGAATAGTTTCCGATAGCTGAGAAATCCTGACTTGCAGAAAAGCTAAATTGAATGGTATCTCCACTTGCAATTGAACTTGTAACAATATCATAAATTGGACTAACAGCCCCGTTTATTGTCAAACTTACAGGAAAAGAAGATGTAATATCAGACAAACCAAAGTTGGCAATTTCGACAGTTACTGTAGCACTACCAGAAAGTGAACATCCACTTGTTGGTGAAATTAAAGAAACTACACCAATATCAAAAGAGTTTAATTCAATTACTTCAATATTATCAAGAAATACTTGATCTGTTCCATCTTTACATGCAGCCTCGAAGGATAAAGTAAAAGTAGAATTTGTAGGTAAAATAAAAACTTTCGTAGAATAATTATCCGAAAATGTTTGAGGATTAAAATTGATATCTCCATTCTCGTCTTCTATTGGTGTTCCATCTACTAAAACCCTAAACCAACTATGATTTAGAGAAGTATTTGTCGATTGTTTTAAATCTAAAGACAGTTGAAGTGGTGATGCACCAGAAGTAATATTACAATTACTTGTAACAGTATTTATATGCTCTGTGTATGTATATGCTTCAGCAGCTGAAGTAGTACCGGAAACCGTCCAGTTATCAGCCGGAGGAACCATTCCTTTTAGCTGAAGAGACATACTTGAACCATCGTTTCCAATAACAAACTCTGCATTAGCACCGGAAGAAACACCAAAAAAGAAAGTTTCTCCAGCTTCAAAGTTCTCACTTTCAGGGAAAGAATCAAAAGCATCATAACTTGTCAAAGAGGTGTTAGCCAAATTATCATTTGTGGTGTTTAAATCTCCAGTTAAGGAAACATTTGCAGAAATAGAATATTCGCCAGCATTTGAAAGATCTGCTAAATCGGTAAAACTAAAAACCTGTGCAGGCGAACCAAAAGCTAAATTTGTTGTAAATATTTCATTTACAGTTGCTCCATTTAAAGTATAAGAAGCAGAAAATTCAGTAATAGGATTATTACCAACATTTTGAACTTCGATACTTATTGTTTCATTTGTTAGACCACAACCGTCTGGCAAATTATCAAATGCAAGAATAGCGATATCGTCATCGCTGCTAATCTCGCCGCTAATAACAACATTATCAACTCTTAGTATTGAAGGAGTAGCCAATGCATATATATGTTTAAATCTTACGAAAACATTTTGGTTATCGTATGAACTTAAATCAACGCTTATGCCAGCTTGCCAACCATTTAACAAATTAAGAGTAGCAACTCCGACAATCCATGAATTTCCACCATCTATGCTTACATCAACGAAGCCACTATTAGTAGGATCTCCAGTTACATTGAAGCTATAAACATCGAATGTCAAAGTAATTGATGTGTAATTATTTAGATTCATCTCCGGTGTAACTAATAAATTAGTATCGGAGGTAGTAAGAAATGACTCTACGTACCCAGCGCTAATATTAAAACCATCGGCAGTAAAATCATTTAGCCCACCATTAAAATCTTCATTTATTATTTGTACTTGAGCACTTGAAATAAACGAAAGTATAATAAAGACAGGTAAAAAAAAGTAAAATTTTCTCATGATTTTCATATTTTAATTATTTTTTAAATAATCGGGTAAGCAAGTTTCTTACCCGATTATATTATTAATACTTAATGAATAAATTATTTAGATATAATTAATTTCTTATAAGAAATCTCATGATCGGCACTAATTATTCGCAAGAAATAAACACCTGCTCTAACATCAGTAATATCAATCTCAACAATTGTATTATTGAAATTAATTAATTTTTGATCATAAATAACTTTACCTAAACCGTCTAATACCTGTATTTGTGTATTTTGCAATAGACTTTCTCCTAATTCAAGATTGAATAATCCACTGTTATTAGGATTAGGATATACATTTATATTTAAATCTTCTTGTTCTGTTTCAAACAATGCAACTTGTATTGGAGGTGGAACAGTAGTAAATACTGAAGCTACACCTGTTTCAACACAACTATTTGCATCAGTAACCGTAACAGTATGATTACCGGCTGTAATGGAAGTTAATGGATTTAAAGGAGATGAATAAGTATCCCAAGCATATAAATATGGTATAGTACCACCTGTAACAACAGCTTCAGCTGAACCATCGTATGCATCTAAACCGCTTTCATCAACGATTATAAATGAAATTCCAAGTGCATCAGGTTCAGAAATATCGGCATCATCGACTAACGAACAACCATTATTATCTGTAACAGTGAGTTCGTAATTACCTCCACTTAAGCTGAATAGATAAGGATCTGTACTAGTTGTTGTCCACAAATAAGTATATGGAGCTGTTCCGCCGGAAGCACTAGAAATGACATAACCATTATCATCGCCATTACATGCAATATCGCTACTTGATAAACTTACATTTAATTGTGTTGGTGAACTAATTACAATAGTTTCATCTACATCACAACTATTAGCATCTGTAATAAGGACATTATATGAAGCAGCTGTTAGATTGCTTAAGTCTTCATCTGTAGATGAATTCGACCATAAGAATGTATAACCAGGAGTTCCTCCACTTACAGTAAGATCAATACTTCCATCTGAATCTCCAAAACAACTTACATCTGAAGAAAGATAAGCTACTGAAACCGCTGATGCAGGTTGTCCGATAGAATATAATTCGTCAATTGATGTGCCATTGTCATCTGTTACATATACTTTATACATACCTGCTTTTACTTCACCGGTAAGTGATGTTAAAGTAGTAAGATCTTCATCAGTACCAACTGTTATTGCACCTTTCTTCCATAAGAATGTGTATGGAGTTACACCACCAGTTACAGTGATATCGATTTCCCCATCAGCTCCTTTATAACAATTTACATCAGTAATAATCTCAGATGTAATTTGTAATACACCTGGTTCATCAATTGTAAAGTTAAGAACTGTAACGCACATATATGGCCATGCTGTAATGGTTAATGTATAGTTTCCTGCAGCTAATCCGGTAAATGTTTGATCTTCACCGGCTGCATTTAATGTTGTACCATCGCTCAATACATAATCATAAATACCTACTAACTGATAACCATTTGGATAGGTTGTAAAACCAGGAAGTGTAATATGGAATGAACCATCGCTACCTCCATTAACTGTTACATCAGATACAGAAGATATTACATCAAGAGCATTAGGACTTGCAACATTATAGCTTGCAGAAATAGAACAACCATTAGTATCAACAACAGTTACTGTATAATCTCCACCGCCAATATTCATAAGGTCTTCTGTTAATTCAGAATTATCCCAGTAATATCTGTAAGGAGTTGTACCTCCTGCAACTGTTATATCAATTCCTCCATCTATAACATCATAGCACTCTAAACTATCAATTTCAGCGCTTAAGCTTAAAGCATCAGGTTCGGTAAATGTGAAAGTTTCGACTATATCGCTATTACAATTGTTAGCTTCTGAAATAGTAACCGTATATGCTCCTTCAATCAAACCGGTTAATGCAGATTCTGATGCACCATTCGACCATGTATAAGTGTATGGTAGAGTTCCTCCATCAACATTTAGAGTTACTGTTCCGTCATTCATACCATAACAAGTAATATCAGTTGATTCTACTGTTGCAGCAAATTCACTGGCAGGTTGTGTAATTTCAACACTAATAGTTGCAAAACAGCCATTATCAGAAACAGTTAAATTATAAGTACCGGCACTTAAACCAGTTAAATCTTCGGTAATTTCACTGTTGTAATCCCAAGCATATGTTTGAGTAGCAGGTGTGTTTTCATTATTTAAAGTAACATCTATTGAACCATCGGCACCACCAAAACATGAAACCGCCGTTGATGTATAAGAAATTTCTGGAAGGTTTGTTGCATTAAGGAATATGCTCTCAGTACCAATACAACCACGGCTATCTTCTATAGTAAGATTGTAGGTCCCTGTTTGTAGATTGCTCATAGAATTGTTCATACTATCAGGATAATTGTTCCATGTATATGTAATAGGATAAAATTGACTCGAAGCACCAATATGGATGGATCCGTTAAAATCCATACAAGATGCGTCCGTGGTAATTACATAAGGATCAATATCATATACATAAACCCATATAGCATCATTGTTCATACAAGAATTTGCATCAGTTACTTGAACCCAGTATGCATCATTAGCTGTAACATCAATAGTTTGAGTCGTTTCACCAGTTGACCAATTATAAGCACTAAATACTCCGGCATCAAGTGTGACCATATTTCCATCACAAATCGTTGTATCAACGCCTAAATAAACAACAGGAAGAGCATTAACTACAAGATCTGTAATTATTACACTATCACAGCCATCCATTGATAGTAATGAATCGTAATAGACACCAGTAATTGTTTGCTCCATACCTCCAGCAAGGAAACTTTCACCATCACATATTGCAATATTATTGGTAATTTCATAAACCGAATTCACTGTCAAGTTTGTAATAATAGTACTATCACAACCATCTAAAGTTTGAAGAACGTCTGTATAAGTATCAGAAACAGTTTGTTCAGCACCTTCAGCAAAATAAGATTCGCCTTCGCAAATTGCAACATCAAATATTTGAGAATAAACAGGATTAACTGTCAGATTCAAGGTATAATTCGAATCACAACTATTTAATGTTGAATAATTTGCTGTATAAATACCAGTAACAGCGTAATCTGTTCCTTGCCAGTTATAAACTTCACCATCGCACATTACGTAATCCTCAGTGAAAGAATAAACTGGATTTACAGTTAAATTTAATGTATATATAGAATCGCAACCTTCAACTGTTATATAATCGGCAGTGTAAATACCACTTGCTGTATAATCAGTTCCTTGCCAATTATATGTTTCACCATTGCACATTTCATAATCTTCAGTATAAGTGAAAACTGGATTTACAGTTAAGTTTAATGTATAAATAGAATCACAACCATCTATTGTCTGATATGGAGCAGTGAAAGTACTAGCAACAGAATAATCAGTTCCTTGCCAATTGTAAACATCACCTTCACAGATTACATAATCTTCTATATAGTCATAAACAGGATTTACTGTTAGATTTAAAGTATGAATAGAATCACAACCATCAACAGTTGTAAAGCTTTCAGTGTATGTTCCGGTAACAGAATAATCAACAGATTGCCAATTATGTACCTCACCTTCGCAAATTGCAACGTCATCAATGATGTTGTATGATGGATCTACAGAAAGAACACCGTCGTCAATAGCTGTACAACCAGCATCATCAACAGTTACAGTGTATGTACCTGCAACAGTAACATCAATTGTTTGAGTTATTTCTCCATTCGACCATAAGTATGAATCGTAGCCAGCACCAGCATCAAAAGTAAATACGCCTCCGTCACAAATCAAACCATCTGCACTAACTTCAACAGTAGCTTCTGTCCACTGGCCAATATTTGTGCTTCCGATGATAGGACCACATCCGTGAGCATCTGTAACAAAAACAAAGTAAATACCCATGTCAAGTCCATCAACATTTTGAGTATAGGCAGCGAAACCAGTTCCGAAACCTCCCCAACTGTAGTTATATGGTGCAGTTCCACCATTTACAGTTAATTCTGCTGAACCATCTCCATCGAAGCAACCATTGTCAGTAACAATGCTTAAACTCAAAGCAAGTGGCTCATTTACAGTATAAAGAGCAGAGTTTACAATACAATTACTTGCATCGGTTACAACCACACTATAATCGCCACCAGCTACATTCATTATGTCTTCTGTAACAGCACCATTCGACCATAAATAAGTATAAGGTGCAATACCACCAGAAACAGTAATGTTAATTGAACCGTTCAACAATCCAAAGCAATTTACATCAGTAATATCCTCAGCAATTACAAGATTGTCTTCAATAATTTCAGCACTTTCAATAACTGAACATGAATTTCCATCAGTTACAGTAACTGAATATGTTCCAGCATCAAGATTAGAAATATCTTGAGTTGATTCGCCATTACTCCATAAATAAGATAAAGTACCGGTTCCACCAGTAGCATCTAAATCCATTGCTCCATCAGTATTTCCAGCACAAGCAACATTCGTAACATTTAATGAAAGTTGAATTTCGTCAGCCTCTGCAAGAACAACATACTGAGCAGCTGTACAACCAGCATCATCAGTAATATTAACTGTGTAAACATTAGCGTCTAATCCAGAAATATTTTGAGTTGTTTCGCCATTAGACCAGTTGAAAGAATATGGAGGTGTTCCATTATCAACATAAATAGTAACAGCTCCATCGTTTCCACCAAAACAGCTTATGTTTGTAATGTTAGAAATAGCAACTGTTGGAGGAGGATTGTTTGTAATTACAAATGTTTCAACTTTTTCACACGAGTTGAAATCTGTAAGCGTAACAGTGTAAGTGTCAGGTCCTAATCCTGCAATATCTTCGGTAATTTCTCCATTAGACCATAAGAAAGTATATGGAGCTACGCCACCGGTAATATCAATATCAATTTCACCATTGTTGCTGCTTGTACAAATAGAACTTGGACTTGAAGTAGTGATTATAATCTCGCCTTCTTCTGTAACAATATAGCTATCTACAAATTCGCAATTATTTTCATCAGTAATAGTTACAGTATATGTTCCTGCAACTAAACCATTAATATCTTCAGTTACTTCAGCATTTGACCATACGAAACTTAAGTTTCCTGTTCCGCCTGTAGTTGTTAGGTCAATTGCACCTGTAGTTGCTCCAAAACAATTTACATTTGAAATAGCAGTATTAGTAACTGCAATAATATCAGGATTAGTAATTGTAGCACTTTCAGTATCTGCACATGTTCCCATACCATTTCCGAAACTTACTGTTACGGTATATGTATCTGCTGGAAGACCAACTATATCTTCTGTTACTTCACTATTAGACCATGCGAAAGTATAAGGTGTTGTTCCTCCCGAAACAGTTAAGTCAATTTCACCATTATCCAAATCATTACAAGTGATATCGGTAGCTGAAACTGAAAGAGACAATGCGTCAGGTTCTATAATTTCATGACTAAATATTGTCATACAAGAACCATATGGGTTATTGTCTGAAACTGTTGCAGTATATATTCCAACACTTAAATTGTCAACATCTTGAGTTGTAGCTCCTGTTGACCAAATATAAGTATAACTAAAACTTCCTGGAACAGAAATATCAATATTTCCATCGTTGTCTCCTGGACAAGTTAATTGGTCATTTGTAGTTGCAGTTTCGAGAACTACGCTAGGGCCTGCATTGTTTTGAATCTCAATGTTGGTCAAAACTCCAGTACAGTTTGTAATATCTGTAACAGTAACAGAATACATGCCTGCAAGTGCATTAGAAAGATCTTCATCTGTTGAACCGTCAGACCATAAGTATGATAGAGGTGCAAAACCGTTTGTTACTGAAATATCAGCAGTTCCATTGCTTGCACCACAATTAGCTGTTGTAGTACCGTTAAGAGAAACAGTAATTGCTAATGGTTGATCTATAAAATAAATTTCAATAGAATCACATTGGTTTGCATCAGTTATTGTAACAGTATAAGTGCCAGCTACAAGATTACCTAAATCTTCTGTTGTCTCTCCTGTTGACCATTCAAATGTATAAGGTGCAGTTCCACCAGATACAGTATTGTCAATACTTCCTGTTGAATTACCATTGCAACTAACTGGAATTACACTTTTGAAAATTACAAATGGATTGGGTGAATTTATCATTTCGCTACCTGTGAGAGTACAGTTGTTTGCATCTGTTACAGTTACACTATAAGTACCGCCACCTATTCCAGAGAGAATTTCTGAAGTAGTAGAATTATTGTCGTCCCATAAATATGTATATGGTGCAGTTCCACCAATCACAGTAGGAGTAATTGTACCATTTTGATCTGAATAACAAGTTAAACTAGTACTATTGAAAGATATATCAATTACATCAGGTTCGTTTATAACATAAGTTCCTGTAGTAACACAGAAGTTAACATCTTCAACAATAACAAAATATGTTCCTGCTCCGATTCCGATTAATGAATCTGTTGTATTTCCATTTTGATTACTTGTCCAGTAATAGTTATAAGGCATTGTTCCACCAGTTACATTATCAATTAAACCAATTGATCCTGTAGAGTCTCCATTACATCCAACATGTGTTATGAATGCTTGTGTAGCATCAATCGCTTCTGGTTGGTGAATTGTCATAAATTCTGAAGACGAAATACAGCCATGATTATCCATAACAACTGCGTAGTATTCTCCTGCAGGCACATCTGCCAAAACAGCATTGTCAGGTGCAGTAATCGACCAAATTACATTATAAGTAGAACCAGGAACTGCGTCATATGTAAGTTCTAATGATCCATCGCTGGCACCATTACAACTAACAGCCCAGCCATTATAATTTGTAATTGAATCAATCAGAAGATTTGTTGCTCCTGGAGCTGTAATATCTATTGTATCCAAAATAGTACAATTTTCGCTATCGGTTACAGTCAGATAGAATGTTCCAACACCAAGGTTAGCAATATCTTCGGTAGTTGCACTGAAAGAATTACCGTTTGACATTCCAGTCCAAATGTATGCAAATCCGGCTGTTCCACCATTTACAGTTAAATCAATAGTAGCATCAGTTTCATTACAATATGTATGGAATTCATTATTATAGTTTAATGGAGCATTTATTGAGGTAGAAAGTTCGGCAGGCTCAATAATAGTAACATCATTTGAAGTAACAATACAACTATTATTATCTGTAACATCTATACTATATGTTCCGGCTGCTAAATTGTCTGAAGTTCCTCCAGACCAATTATAAGAAAATGAAGGTGTTCCACCTGTAACACTTACAGAAATTTCACCATCGGTTTCACCAAAACAAGTAATATTGTTTACTATACTTAAATCAGCAATAAATTCACCTGGTTGAGTAACAGTAATTGATTCGTTTGCTATACAGCCATTATCATCAGTTACTGTAACACTATATGTGTCGGCAACCAAATTACTTATGTCCTCAGTAATAGCAGAATTGCTCCAAATAAATACTGGTGCATTTGTAACACCACCGGATAAAGTTAAATCAACAGAACCATCACTATAGGAATAACATGAAATTGCCTGATCGACTATAGCATCAGCTTCAAATAAATCAGGTTCAGTTAATGTTACACTAGTTGTAAATTGACAGCTATTTTCATCAGTTATTGTAACAGAATAAGTATCTGCACCAAGGTCTATTGGGTTGTATATTGTAGAACCATTCGACCATTCATATGTAAAGATTCCAGTTCCTCCAATTGTAGCAAGTTGAATCGTACCATTTAATTCACCATTACAAGAAATTTCGTATCCATTAAAATCGCTTGTGGTTGGAGTTGTACCAATTGCACTTGGTTCATTGTTTAACGTAATACTTGAAGTACTTGTACAATTGTTCGCATCAGTTATTGTAACAAAATATTCAACTCCAATATCAAGGTTTGGATAATTTGTATTTGTAGAAAAATCACCCCATGAGTAAGTGTATGGTGAAATACCACCTGTAATTGTAACTTCAGCTTCACCATCTTCATCACCAAAACAACTTACATCAAAACCACTATAATTTGAACTAACATATGCTGTGGTAACTAAATCATCTGGTTGAGTAATAATTACTGTTGAAATAGATACATCTTGATCACTAGTAGCATCTAATGAGCTTAATGCACTAAGTCCTTGTGTATGGAAGAAGCCATCAACATCAACAGCAATTGGTGGCATAAATAAATATTGTACTGTAGCAGCAAATTCTCCTACATATGGTCTCCAAACTTTCCAAATTATGGAATCTGAACCATCAATATTGAAGCCTGCAAAACCATTATCAGCAGGATATGCAGAAATATTTTGTTGAGTACCAGACCATTCAACGTATCCAACACAAATTAATGTGTCTTCTCCACCAGCTAAGGTGCTATCAAAGAAAACTCCAACATAGTCGCCTGCTTGAATCGGACTTCCATTAACTGTTGGCGAAGAATTCTCAGGAATCATAATTACATGACTTAATGAAGCATTTGTAAAGTTAAATTCCCAAGGGACAACATCTCCGGCAGGTCCTGAAGAGCTTGAAGAACAACCAAAATTGTCCTCAACTGCAATATTATAAACCCCGGTTCCTAAATTGAGTAAAGTATCTGAAGTTGTACCACTTTCTTCTCTAATTGTATCACCACCTTCATTAGTCCAAGTATAAGTGAATGATCCTGAACCACCACTAACTAAAGCAACTGCACTACCATCAGAACCACCAAAACAACTTACACCTAAGCCATTGTGTAGATCATATGCAAAAGCATTAATTACTATTGTATCATATTCAATAATTATAATAGAATCTTCCAAAACACAAGCATAATTATCAGTTATGGTTACATAATAAGTACCAGCAATTAAATTTGCAATATCTTGAGTTATAGCACTATTAGACCAAGTATAATTATATGGGGAAACTCCACCACTCATTTCTAAATCTGCTGCACCAGTTGCAAGACCATTACAAGTAACATTTGTAGCAGATATTGTAGAAACTAATTCCGCAGATTCACTAATGGTAACAGAATGATTTGCCTGACAACCATTAATGTCTGTTACGTCTAATTGATATGTACCGGCTGTAATGTTACTTATGTCTTCAGTAGTTGAACCATTTGACCATAAGAAAGTAAAACTAGGTACTCCCCCTGAAACAGTTATATCAATTTCGCCATTTGTACCAGCAAAACAATATACATCTGTAGTATTATCGTTAATTGAAATTTCTTGTGGTTGATCAACGCTAACATTCGTTGTAAGCTCACAATTATTTGCATCAGTTACAGTAACAATGTAAAATCCGCCTTCAATATTATTTAAATCTTCTATTGTAGAATTATCTGACCAAATGTATTCGTATGGAGTTACACCACCTGAAACACTTAAATCTATTGCACCATCAACTGCTCCAAAACAGCTTATATTATAACCATTATAATCTGTAGTTGCAACAGCATTTCCACTAAATGCGGTAGGCTCTGTAAGAGTAATTGTTTCTACCATTTGACATGGAATAGCATCAGAAACTGTAACAGTGTATGTTCCTGCAGCTAAATTTGAAAGAAGGTTTGATGTTTCTGCATTACCTTCCCAAGTATATGTATAGTTTCCAACAATTCCCATTCCGATACCTCCATCAGCAATGGCTTCAATTGTTCCAGTTGAATTTCCATTACAATCTATCTCATATCCATTAAATGATGATGGATCAAGAGTAACAGTAATTATCGGTGGTTGGCTTACTTCTATCGAAGCAATATCAGTACAACCATTGTCATCTGTAACAGTAACTGAATAATTTCCTGCAGCAACTCCAGTTGGATTTGCTATTATTGAACCATTTGACCACAAATATGAATATGGCGAGGTTCCTCCTAAAGACAATTCATTTATTAGTAAAGTTCCATCTGATAAACCATAGCAAGAAGAAGCTGTAGCAGTTGGATTTGCATCTAATACTGTTGGTTCTTCAACAATAATTGCATCTACTAAAGTACATCCAGTTGAATTATTATCATCAGTAATAGTAAAATTATATGTTCCAGCTAATAAATTAGTGATTTCAAATGTTGTTTCACTATTATCCCAAAGAATTAGATAATCACCTGTTCCACCGTCAGGAGAAAGTTCTACAGAACCGTCTGATAATCCATTGCAAGAAACATTTGCAATATCACTTGTAAAAGAAAGAACATCTGGTTCGATTAATGTGATTGATGTTATCGAATTAGTAGGCATTGGAGGACTGCTAGCTGCTATGGCACTTATTGTACTCAAACCTCCGTCGCTAAATGTATTACTGTTAAATGGGAAAGCTCCATATGTTGCTATTGCATCCATTTCTACACCGTCGGATGCTCTCCATATTTTCCAATTAAATTCTTCTCCGGCTACAAATCCATCATTTCCAACATCTACACCCCAAGCAACAACTTGAAGAGGAGTACCATCGAACATAGAATAACCTCCACAAGCTAATGTTCCTAAGGAATCATAGAAAACTCCAATATAGTCTCCTACAGATAATGGTAATCCATCAATTGTTACACTTGCATTTTCTATTATTAATAAGGTATGATCAGAACCAGAATTAGCAGGGATATACCATGAAAATGCAGATCCAGTAGCACCTTCTATTCCACAACCTGAAAAATCAGTAACCGTAACAGAATATGTTCCGGCAGATAATCCACTAATGTCCTCAACGGAGCTACCTTCAGACCATGAATAACCATATGGTGCAATTCCACCAAATACTTGTAAATCTACAGAACCATCACTTGCACCATTACAGCTAATATGATGACCATTATAATTTGAACTAACAATAATATTTGTTGAAAGAGAATCTGGTTGGGTCAAAGTAACACTATCTGTTCCAACACATTGTAAATAATCTGTTACAGTAATATAATACATTCCAGCAACTAGATCCTTTAAAGTATCTGTACTTCCTAAATTAGTACCAATTGCATCTTCCCAAAGTAAAGTATATGATAAACTAACAGCCCCACCACTAGGATCAGCAACTATTTGTCCGTCAGCATCTCCATAACAATGCAAGTTATATCCAGAAAAATCTTGTAATACAAAATCAACTTCCACTGCATTAGGATCGGAAATTTCAATAGGTTCAACAATTATACACCCATTGGCATCAGTTACAGAAATTGCATAATTTCCTGCATAAAGAGAATCAACAGTTAGTTCTGTTTCATTTGGCATAATCCCAGACATATCAGACCACAAATATGAATATGGAGAAACACCTCCAGATAAGTTCGCAGTAATTATTGCATTTGCTTCACCAGTACATGTAGGTCCTTTTATTGCATATAAATCAACAACAATTGCATCTGGTTCAGTTAAGGTAACATCACCTGTAACAAAACAACCTACATCGCTAAGATCGGTAACAGTATAAGCATATGTACCTACTCCAAGATTTGAATTTGTAGCATCTGTAGCTCCATTACTCCATTCATAGAGGTAATCGGAGGTGCCACCACCAGGAGTTATTGTAGCACTACCATCAGTGTAAGTAGCACAACTTGGATCAATTCCAGCAACACTGTGAGTTAATGCAGTTGGTTCGTTTAATAATACAGATCCTGTAGTTTCGCATAAATCAACATCTGTAATTGTAACATCATATGTACCGGCAACTAACCCGCTAATATCTTCTGTTGTTTCGCTATTTGACCAACTATATATATAAGGTGTAAGCCCACCGGTAATTTCTAAATCAATTTGACCATCGCTGGCACCAAGACAACTAATTTCAAACCCATTATATAAGGTAGGTGTTAAAGTTGCAACTAAAACTGGTTGTGCTTGTAATTCAAAACTATCGACAACAACACAATTTTGATTATCTGTTATTGTTGCAAAATACCAATCTGCAGTAAGTCCATTAATAATTTTGGTTACTTCAGAATTAGACCATAAATATGAATAAGGAGTTGAACCTCCAGTAGCAGCAATTTCAATAGTTGTGAAACAGTCTGTAGTTGTAAAACCTTGTACTACTAATTCATTTGGTTCGGTTAAAATAGCACCTGAACTTGCTAAACAATTATTTAAATCTCTAACATGAAAATTATAGTTTATTCCTGCTGATAAGCCAGTGAAAATACTATCTGATTGCCAGTTAATATTATCAGTCGAATATTCTAAAGTTCCTGTTCCGCCCGCAGGATTTACAGTAATTTCTCCATCGGAAGCTCCATTACAACTTACACCATGTGTTCCTTCATACATCAAATAAGGAATAGAGTTAATAGTCAAAACTACAGGATCTACAAGCGTAACAGAATCATTATAAGTACAAGCTGCATCGCTTATATCTGTAATTGTATAATAGTAAGTACCTTCTGCAAGTGAGATTACAAGGAAACTTGTTTCACCAGCTCCCCATTCAATTGTGTAGTCGCCGGTTCCTCCAGCAGGAGTAATAGTTGCTGTACCATCACTTCCGCCTTCGCAGCTAATGTCTGCTCCATTATAGTCAGACAATTCAAAACTGCTTGATAGTGCTGTCGGTTCATTTAAAGTTACAGAACCAGTTGTTTCACATAAATCTGCATCAGTAATTGAAACATCATATGTTCCAGCATTTAAACCGTTAATATCTTCTTCAGTGCTTCCACCATTCCACAAATAAGTATAAGGTGCAAGTCCACCACTTAATTCCAAATCTATTGCTCCGTCGCTTGCTCCAATACAACTAATTTCAAACCCATTATATAAAGTAGGTGTTAGAGTTGGAACCAAAACAGGTTGAGCTTGTAATTCAAAACTATCAACTACTTCACAATTCTGGTTGTCGTTTATAGTAATATAATACCAACCAGCAGTTAAATCATCAATAGTTTGAGTTGTACTATCGTTCGACCATAAATACGAATAAGGTGTTGAACCACCTGTTGCTGAAACCGCAATAGTTGTGAAACAATTTGTTGTTGTAAAATTCTGAACCTCCAATACAGCAGGTTCTGTTAAAGATGCTACAGTATTATCTTGGCAATTGTTGATATCTTGAACATAGAAATCATAATCAACATTTGCTGATAGTCCGGTAAATATATTACTAGATTGCCAATTTGTATTATCCATTGAATATTCTAATGCTCCGGTACCGCCTGTTGCATCAACAGTAAATTCTCCGTCAGAAGCACCAAAACAGCTTACACCATTTCCATCATAATCTGATGGTGTAACAGCATTAAGTACTACAGGAGTTGGGCTGGCTAAAGTAACATCTCCTGCAAAAGTACATGTCGATGCACTTATATCTGTAATTGTATAGGTATAATTTCCTGCAACAAGTGAACCTATTGCAAAGTCAGTTTCACCAGCTTGCCATTCAATCGTGTAGCTACCTGTTCCACCATCTGGATTAATTGTAGCCGTTCCATCATTTCCTCCATCGCAACTTATGTTAGCTCCATTATAATTTGATAAATCAGAGCTGCTTGATAATACAGTAGGTTCAGTTAGAGTAATTTCGACATCTGCTTCATCGGAGCAATTGTTGACATCTGTAATTGTAACATTGTAGGGGCCTGCAACTAATCCAGTAGCATTTTCAAGCGATGAGCCATCAGACCAAAGATATGAAAATGGAGCAGTTCCATTCATTACGCTTGAGTTTATTATTCCATCGGCTGCTCCATTACAGCTTATATCGAATCCATTATAGCTTGAATTTACAGAAATAGATGCAGTAATTGCTGACGTACCAGGTTGGGTAATGGTAATAGAAGCATTTTCATCACAATTGTTTTCATCAATTACATAAACACTATATGTGCCCGCATTTACAGGTCCTAAATCTTCGGTAGTTTCACTATTGCTCCAGCTAATTGTGTAAGTTCCAGGATTGTTAACATTCGGTACTACATCTCTTGTAATTGTCAAATCTATACCATCATTGGTCTCACCGAAACAATCAATCGAACCTAATTCGGCAATAGCCAATTGAGGACTTGGAGTATTAAAAATATCTGTAACCAAAGTGTCGTTTGTAACATTTGCATCGCCTGCAAATGTTACCCAAGCTGTACAATTATAGGTATATCCTACCTCTGACATATCGGCAGGAACAAAAAAGGTATAATTGTAAAAACTTCCTGCTGGGATTGTTGCAAAAAAGATATATGCAAAACTCTGTGTTCCAGTAGGTGTTACAATATCGTATCCTACATTAAAAGCAGAAGCACTTCCAGGTCCACTATTTGCTACCCTGATTGTTATATACTCAGCATTTGACAAACCACAAGCCGGATTTTGTGAAACCCATTCGGTAACACCAATATCTGCTTGAGCCTGGCTAACATTCGTACTTATAAACAAAGCAAACAAAGATAAACATAGTATGAACAAAATACGGCTTACACCGCTGGTTGTTCCCTGCATTTGTAAATTCATTTTAGTAGAAATCTTCATAATTTTTGATTTTAGTTTATAGTTAATTATTATTATTTTTAAATAGTTTTATATATCAAATTTACTTACTAAGTCTTATTTTTATCCTTCATATTTTAACAATTCAACAAAAAAAAATGTAATAAACTTAACAAGTTTTTAAGAAAAAACTTTGCTATTCTACTACAAACAAAATACTTAAACATACCAATACTCTTTATATAATGCATATATCCACATTCAAAATTTCAATATTTTACAATCAGTAAACATAAAAAATAAAAATCAAAACACAAAAATCAGTTTAACTATTTTTATTCATTTCTAATAAATAGCCACAAAATGAACCAAAGTTATTGAAATGTTTTCCAATAGATTTTTTACATATTATTCTAATATTTAGCTTTTTATAAAGATTCAAATTTATATTTTCATTGTCAAAAAAAAATAAATAAATGTCTTCAACTCTACATAGGAAAATATTTTTTCATATATAATCCATTCTAAAAAAAGTACTTGTTTCGAATATAATTTATTCCAAATAATTCTGTCATATTGACATCATAATTTTATTAATTTGGCTATCTACAAAAGATAAAATTTCTAATCCCGTTTAAAGATTTTTCTTTTTCTTCAATAAATCCCATATGACCTGATTGTTCCAAAACTACAGTAGAGGAATCTTTTGGTAATGAGGTTTGAAGGGAAATTGCATCAAAAGGAATATAGTTGTCATACATTCCAAATAGAAACAAGATCGGTAAATTTATTGATTTTAAAATATGTTTTCTGTCGATCCGTTTTTTCATGCCTTCAACTGAAGCAATAATTCCAATATCGGACTGATTTTTAGCAGATTGTATAATCTTTTCAATTATAGAACTATAAGTCTCAACATTTTGAGGAGCAAATGCAAAAGGAATATTCGTCTTCATAATTAATTCCTTTTTCCCATTTTTCACAAGCTCAATCTCTCTATTTCTATTTATGATTTTATCATGATTATCAGCATTTCCGCTTGAATGAAAAATTATTAGTGATTTTAACATTTCAGGAAATAATTCTACAAAAGCCAGGCTAACATAACCGCCCATTGAATGACCACATAAATGTACCTTGTTAATATTCAACGCTTTCAAGACTAAAAATACAGTCTCGGCCATTAATTCCATAGTATTAAATTCACCAGCATTTTCCGTTTTGCCATGTCCAGGCAAATCTATTAACACTACTCTGAAGTCTTTAGATAATTCCATCGCAAAATCGCTCCATATATCTAATGTTTCTAGATATCCGTGTAACAAAACTATGCAATCTCCTTTGCCAAAATCGGCATAGTTAATAAGGTATGGTTCTGATAAATATTTTGTCTGAAAACTATCAATCTTTCTCACAAATTTTTAGGTTCTTATAGAATTTTTTGTAATTCAATATTTTGAATTAAAGGTTTATATGATAATATGTATAGGTAGCAAATTTATTAATCTAAAATTACTGCTTCATTTGTTCTTCAACTTCTTCAATTGTAATTGGAATTCGTTTTTTTCCCAGGAATCTGCATCCGTTTTCAGTAACAAGAATATCATCTTCCAACCTTATTCCTCCGAATCCAATATAGCTTTCAAGAACCTCGTAATTAATAAATTCCTTAAATTTATTTTCGTTTTTCCATTTTTGAATCAGGGCAGGAATAAAGTATATTCCAGGTTCAGTAGTCAATACAAAATTTGGTTTTAACTCTCGACCCAATCGCAAATATGCTGTTCCGAACTGATCGCTTCTTTTGGTTTTTTTATCATAGCCAACAAAATCTTCTTTCAAATCTTCCATATCGTGAACATCAAGTCCCATCATGTGTCCCAGACCGTGTGGAAAAACTACTGCATGTGCTCCTTGTTTAACTGCCTCGTCTGCATTGCCACGCATAATTCCTATATCTATCAAACCATTAGCAATTACTTTGCAAGCAAGCAAATGAATATCTTTATATAAAACTCCGGGCTTGATTGCTTCAATTGCTGCATTATTAGCATTTAAAACAATTTGATATATTTCTTTTTGTCGTTGCGAAAATTTTCCACCCACAGGGACAGTTCTGGTAAAATCTGAAGCGTAATGAGTATCGGTTTCAGCCCCCGCATCAGTCAGCATAAGTTTTCCTGTTTCAAGAATTTTTGAATGGTCGTGATTATGTAAGGTTTCTCCATTCTGAGACAAAATAACTGGAAAAGATAGCATTCCTCCATAAGAAACAGGAATTCCTTCAACTATTCCTGCAATCTCTCTTTCGTATCTTCCAGCAGAAGCCAATTTCATGGCTGTTGTGTGCATCTCGTACCCTATATCACAGGCTCTTTCTATTTCAACAATCTCAACAGCTTCTTTTACAGAACGCAATTTTACAATTGCTTGAATCAATTCTGCAGAAACATAGTTCATAACTTTTGCCGGACGAATTCCAAGCAAATTGCCAAGTAGCATAGAATTTTCAGCTCTATAAGGTGGCAAAAAATGAATTTTTCTTCCTTTCTGAATTGCTGAAATTAAAAACTCATTTAGTTTTCCAAATTGGGAAGTGTTCTCAATTCCTACTTTTGATGCTTTATCTTTTATGGATTCCTGTGGTCCCATCCATATTATGTCGTCCAAATCTACATCATTTCCAAAAATATAATCTTTGTTTTCATCAATATCTAAAACTCCGGCTAAATTTTGATAATCTAAACCAAATAGATACAAAAAATTGCTATCCTGTCGGAAATGGAATGTGTTGGCAGGATAATTCATAGGAGAATCGGCATTTCCTAAAATTAGAACTATTCCGGACTGCAAATCTTTTCTAAGTTTATTTCGTCGATTTATATATACTTCTTTATTAAACATATTTTATAATTTAATTAATAATTGAGCAAAGTTAATCTTTGTTTGTTAAAATTCAAGCTATGAATTTGTTTTATTGCTTCTCATAGGGTGGATGAAATCAAGACATTTATTCTTTTTTACACCCCGGCTTTCGGGCTTTCAGCCCTTGATTTTCATTTTTCAAAAAAAATCGATCCCGCTCGAGCGGGACATTATTCTAAATAGACAAATTGTCAAATAAATCAATTGTCCTTCAAGCACCTGACAGAAAACCCGTTCGACTTATAGTTGTTGTTCCGGTACACTTCTGAATTGTTATAGCCCAGTACCCGGTACCAAGCGTTCGAACTATTGCCCTCAGTAGAACTCCACCAGTAGCCGTTGTAGCCCAAATAGAACGAACCATTGTAGTTGCTCCTGTAGCCTCCGGGCAAGGCTGTAAATTCACTTGTGCCAAATTGGGCATTGTTTTCTAAAATACCACTATTCCAAAGTGAAGAATTTCCGGCAAGTTGGCTACCCTGGTCAGTACCCCGGTATCCTGTTGCATCGGCTTCGCTTTGGCTCATGCCAAGTTGCATCTCGAGTTGTTTCCATTCATCATCGCTTGGCATATGCCAACCTGTTGGGCAAACACCTTGCACACCGCTTGGATTGGCACTGCCGCTTGTGCCGTTCACGGCTGCTGCCCAGGTATATAAGGCACCATATTCGCTGTTTGTATTGTTGTTGAAATAGCAATAAGCTTTGTCGGTATTATTATCGCCGAGAGCGCCCCAGGCTGAATTGCTGGTTATAAGAGGTATGGCTATGCCGTCGGCATAATGTGTAACTTTTATATTTTCTTGCATCCAGCATTGGTTGCCAATTTGTACTGTATTGTATTGGTTGCCGTCATAGTCGGCAATTTGGTCACCACAAGAAAAAGGCGGAATATTTGGTAAATAAATTAGAGTGTCCGCAATGTTCATTTTTATTTGATAGCCTTGTCCGGGTTCTATATCGCCAATAAGATTAAAACCATACTGTGGCCAATAAACATTGCCAATCTGGTCTTTTACTAAATCGATATTTGGCTGTATAGTGTAAAGCATTGAATCAACCGGAGCAGGATATATTCTTAAATATCCTATCATGCTCCATCCGGCTGGCACTGAAATTGGTGTTTGTTCCGGCACAAGTTCGCTACCAAAAATAGTAAGTGTATCTGTCGCATTTGTTTTTATTTGATAAGCTTGTCCAATAGAAATATTTCCAATATTATTTATTCCATATTGTGGCCAAAAGACAATTCCCAAGTAATTTTTTGCTATATCTACATTATTAATAATTTCAGAAAAAACCGAATCAAGCAAAGGATATACAGGATCTATATATGTTGAAAAAATATTCCAACCGGAATTTAATAAGATTTCTTGTTCGTCATAAATAATTTCTACCTCATAAGAATTAGTAAAAGTTTGATTTATTGCATCCAAAATAGTTAAATAATATATTCCATTTGCCAATTGATCAATATCTTTGGTGGTTGCCCCGTTTGTCCATAAATATGAATATGGTGGAAGTCCGCCTGCAACACTAATGTCAATTGAGCCTGAAGTTTCGCCTATTGGGCAGCCCTCAATAGTAACATCAGTAATTATTATCGGTGTATATGCCATTAGAGAATTTAAAACGCTATATCCTCCGGCAGAAAAATTTCCTTGTTGCGGCAAACCTGTTAAATAAATTGCGTCTGCATCAACTTCGTTTTGGTCTGAAGCTCTCCAAATTTTCCATTTGAATTCTTCGTTTGTAGCAAAACCATTATTCATTCCGCTTTGAGTTTGGTATGCAAGAACGGAAATTTGGCTACCTGTCCATTGCGAATATCCTCCGCAGGCAAGCCCACCAGAATTCAAATCATAAAAGACTCCTACATAATCGCCTACCGAAATCTGAACTCCGTTGATGGTTACCGGAATTGTTCCCTGAGCAAGAATGGTGTGAGAAACGCCAGTGTTGGTATAAGTCCAGGCAGGTTGCGAAAAGCTATAAGTAATAGATAATAGAATGATTAAAATACTTGTAATTTTTTTCATAATATTAGTGTTTTAAATAAGTGAATATTATTTTGCAAGATAAGGAATTAATTCTTAGAATATCTAAAAAAATGTAATATTTATCATTGTTTTATATAATGTAATAATTTACATTTGCACGCTAAAGTTAAAATCGTTGATTTTTTGAAAATTTTATAACAATTATTCTTATGAGCATTTTTTTAGCTTCATCAATCGGCAAAAAATTATTTATGAGCATTACAGGACTATTTCTGGTTACTTTTCTGCTTGTTCATTTAGTATTAAATTTACTTCTGCTCTTCGACGAAACAGGAGAATTGTTTAATGTTGCAGCTAATTTTATGGCTACTAATACGTTTATGCACATATTAGAACCTGTATTAGCATTAGGATTAATTCTTCATATAATTTATGCAACATATATCACTCTTCAGAATCAAAAATCACGACCAGTTGCCTACAAAACAGTTAATCAGAAAGATAGCAGCTCGTGGGCTTCAAGAAACATGTATATCCTTGGCGGATTAGTTTTTGTTTTTTTAGTTATCCATATTATCAACTTTTTCTACAAAATAAAATTTGGAGAAATTTCGAGTGTTGAAATTGATGGAATTGAAATGCACAATTCGTACGAATTAGTAAGCGGACTATTTGGATATTGGTATTTTTCTGCCATATATATAATAGGTGCAATTCTTTTAGGACTTCACCTTAGTCATGGATTTTGGTCAGGATTTCAAACACTTGGCTTGAGCAACGATATTTGGAGAAAACGGCTAAATGTAATTGGAAAATTTTATGCTGTGATAATTGCATTTGGATTTGCCATTATTCCATTATTTTTCCTTATCAAATCGAATATTTAAAATTTTGATTATTTCATAATTCATAATTAACATAATAATTATTATGAGTAAAATAAATTCTAAAATACCAGAAGGTGCCATTGCTGAAAAATGGGTAAATTACAAAGCACATCAAAACTTAGTGAATCCTGCTAATAAAAGAAAATTGGATATTATCATTGTAGGAACAGGGCTTGCAGGTGCTTCGGCAGCAGCCAGCCTTGGAGAACTTGGTTTTAATGTAAAAATATTCTGCTATCAAGACAGCCCAAGAAGAGCCCATAGTATTGCAGCACAGGGAGGTATTAATGCTGCAAAAAATTATCCGAACGATGGAGACTCTGTTTACCGATTATTTTACGACACTATAAAAGGCGGTGATTACCGTGCACGTGAAGCAAATGTTCATCGTCTTGCAGAAGTTTCAAACGACATTATCGACCAATGCGTTGCTCAAGGAGTCCCATTTGCTCGCGAATATGGTGGATTGTTAGACAACCGATCGTTTGGTGGTGCTCAAGTGTCAAGAACTTTTTACGCAAGAGGACAAACAGGACAACAATTATTATTGGGAGCTTATGGTGCTTTGAACCGCCAAATTGCTGCGGGTACCGTAAAAATGTATAACAGAACCGAAATGGTTGATATTGTTAAAGTGGACGGAAAAGCTCGCGGTATATTAGCCAGAAATTTAGTTGACGGAAAACTTGAACGTCATTTTGGCCATTCTGTAGTTCTTGCAACAGGTGGTTATGGAAATGTATTTTTCCTATCTACAAACGCAATGGGCTCAAACTGTAGTGCTGCTTTGCAAGCATATCGTAAAGGTGCATATTTTAGCAATCCATCCTACGTTCAAATTCATCCAACTTGTATTCCCGTTCACGGCGAATTTCAATCGAAACTAACCTTAATGAGCGAGAGTCTCCGAAATGACGGACGAATATGGGTACCAAAGAAAAAAGAAGATGCTGAAAAAATAAGAGAAGGAAAATTGCGTCCTGAAAATTTACCTGAAGAGGATAGAGATTATTATCTCGAAAGAAGATATCCAGCATTTGGAAATCTGGTTCCTCGTGATGTAGCATCGCGAGCAGCTAAAGAAAGATGCGATGCAGGACACGGAGTTGGAAGCGGTTTGGCAGTTTATTTAGATTTCAAATCGGCTATTGACCGTCTCGGAAAAAATGTAATCGAATCAAGATATGGGAATCTTTTCCAAATGTATGAAAAAATCGTTGACGATGATCCATATCAAACTCCTATGATGATTTATCCGGCAATTCACTATACAATGGGAGGCCTTTGGGTCGATTACGAACTACAATCTTCAATACCCGGACTTTTTGTTATCGGAGAAGCAAATTTCTCAGATCACGGAGCCAATCGTCTTGGTGCTTCTGCACTTATGCAAGGTCTTGCTGATGGATATTTTGTATTGCCTTATACAATACAAAATTATCTTAGCGATGAAATTCACGTAGAACGGATGACAACCGAACTTCCAGAATTTGAAAAAGCAGAACGAGAAATTACCCAAAAGATTGACAAACTTATGAATATCAAAGGGAAACGATCTGTCGATTCAATTCATAAAGAACTTGGAAAAATTATGTGGGACAAAGTAGGAATGGCTCGAACCAAGGAAAGCCTAACCGAAGCAGTCGATCAAATAAATGAACTTAAAAAAGAATTTTGGGAAAATCTAAGAATTCCTGGAGAAAAAAACAATATGAATGCAGAACTCGAAAAAGCACTCAGGTTGTCAGATTTCTTAGAACTTGGTGAATTGATGGCTCGCGATGCCAAAATAAGAGAAGAATCTTGCGGTGGACATTTCCGCAAAGAATATCAAACCAAAGAAGGTGAGGCACTTAGAAACGACAAAGACTTTTCATATGTTTCCGCATGGGAGTTTAATGGCGAAAATACTGAACCTATCTTACTTAAAGAAGCCCTCAATTACGAATATATTGAAGTAAAACAAAGAAATTATAAATAGTTTGCGATGAATCTTACACTTAAAATATGGCGGCAAAAAAACCCAAAAGCCAAAGGGAAATTTGAAACTTATCAGGTAACAAATATTTCAAAAGACAGTTCGTTTCTCGAAATGCTCGATGTTTTAAACGAACAACTTATAAATAACGAAATTGAACCTGTTACTTTTGACCATGACTGTCGAGAAGGAATTTGCGGAGCATGCAGTTTATACATTAACGGTAGAGCCCACGGTCCAGACGACGATATTACAACATGTCAACTTCATATGAGAAAATTTAATGATAGCGAAACTATAGTAATTGAGCCATGGCGCTCGAGAGGATTTCCGGTCATTAAAGACTTAATGGTTGATAGAAATGCTTTCGATAAAATTCATCAAGCTGGAGGATTTGTTTCTGTTAGCACCGGTGGAGTGCCCGATGCAAATTCAATTCCAATTCCGAAAGAAAATGCCGATGAAGCTATGGATGCTGCTGCCTGTATAGGTTGCGGAGCATGTGTTGCTACATGTAAAAACGGTTCGGCTATGCTTTTTGTAGCTGCAAAAGTATCTCAACTTGCTTTGCTACCGCAAGGAAAAGTAGAAGCATCGCGGCGAGCAAAAAATATGATTACAAAAATGGATGAACTTGGTTTCGGAAGTTGCACAAACACAGGCGCTTGCGAAGTTGAATGTCCAAAAGGAATTTCAATTGCTCATATTGCTAGACTTAATCGTGAATTTTTGTGTGCAAACCTTCAGGATTGATTACTCCTAATAGATTAAACTTTTAATAAAAAAAAGCACCTAATACTCTTACATAGGTGCTTTTTTTGTGAAAGACATTTTTTAATAAAACAATGAAAATGACAAAAATAAAAAATAGCTTTTTTCAAAGAGATGTTTTAGAAATTTGTCCTGAACTGTTAGGAAAAATTCTTGTTAGAAAATTTGACGATGGAATTATTAAAAAATACAAAATAACTGAAATTGAGGCATATAAGGGCGAAAAAGATTTAGCATGTCATGCTTCAAAAGGACGTACAAAAAGAACAGAAATAATGTATCACGATGGAGGATTTATATATGTTTACCTCATTTATGGAATTCATTGGATGCTAAATATTGTTACAAGTATCGAAAACCATCCCCAAGCCATTCTGATAAGAGGAATTGAAAATTTTAATGGACCGGGAAAGCTTGGTAAAGAATTGAAAATCGATAATAGTTTTTATGGTGAAAACTTAGAAAATTCTACAAATATTTGGATAGAAAACAATGACGAAAAAATAGAATTTTCGGTTGCAAAAAGAATTGGAATTGAATATGCAGGAGAATTTTGGAAAAACAAATTTTGGAGATTTTTCATTAAATAGAGAATTAATCGAACCCTTTTATGACAACCCAAAAACTCAATTTTTTTATAAAAAACAGATTTGTTAGTATTTGACTAATAATCAAGTCATTACTAAATATCAATAATTCTTCTTAATCTTTTTTGACTTCAAATTAAGCCCTATTTATAGCTATCACGAAGTATTTGATTTATGTATTGCGAAAAATATATAATTCGACTAATAAGCTAAAATCTGCCAATTTTTGAATTTGAATATATTTGCCAGATTACAATCCTTTAGAAGCGAATATCAGAAATATTAGTAGCCATTAAATAAGTTTCTATTTCAAATTCTTCCGAAAAAACTCCTTTTCAAATAATATTACAAATCCATACGAAAAATCGAAATTTTGAGAAAGTATGTCATAATAAGAATCGAATTTTAATGCGAAGTTCACATTTTCTTTCGAAAGAAAAATTAAGCTAATTTTCGAGATTAATAATTGCTTTTGTGGTTCGGTATAATTTTTTTCAAATTTATCAGAAATAGATTGAAAAAGAATCTCTCCTTTTGGAGCAATGAAATGATTGGCATTCCAATAAGCAATATCTAAATTAAAATATTTGAAATTTAAAAATACATTATTGAAAATTCCGAAGCCTTTTGTGAAAGCAAGTGTAGATTTAAAAGAAAGATCGTTGAAAGTTAAAAAATAAGATTGAAAACCATAACTATTGAGTATTGAACTTTCCTCATTTTTTTTATACTCGATGCCGCTTGCGGTATTAGCAAGGGTTTGCAAATTATCATCGGAAATATCAATCTGCCCACCTTTGTGTGTAACTAAAGATTGAAAAATCAGGTTAAAATTTTTTGATTCGGGAAACACAAAAAACCTACTTGAAGTCCCTACTGTAAATTCTTCCTGAGAAGGATCATCCTGAAAAATAAATTTCTGCCAATCGATCCAAATATCAGAATTTAGAAATCGATTATTTATTAAAAATTGAAACCCATTTTCAGTTTTTCGTTCAAAGTAATTTTCAAAACCATAAATTGGTTCTAAAAGTTTATGATTAAAGTTTCCCTTAAGGCTACCAAAAATGAAAGTAAATTTCGGATTAAATTTATATCGTATTGAAAAAATAGGTTTTGTAGAAGAGAATATATTTGTGCCAAAATATTTTAGCGAACTAAAACCAGCTTCAATTTTTATTCTTTTTTGTTCGAAATAAATACTTGGATCTAAATAAAAACCAATAAAAGTTTGCCCATCAGTAAGTTTGCTGAAGTATTCGTTATTTCTAAAAAAATTAGAATTTTTAATATGAAGGCTTACAAAATTTGATTTTAAAGTTTCGTTACTATTCGATTCATAAAACACACTATTATGATCTTGCGAAAACGAACAGAACACAACAAAATGGAGCAGTATAAAAATAAACTTTCGTAGAAATAGTGTTCTCAATTTCAGAATTTTTATTGATGAAAGTTCAAAATTGGAAAATACTATTGTAATTTAGATTTTTTCAGTACAAGAACTAACACAATTTACAATTTGGCATAAAGCAGAATTTTTCACAGAATAATATGTATTTTTCCCTTCTCTCTTCGAAAGCAAAACTCCTTTATCTTTTAATATACCTAAATGATGAGAAGTTGTAGATTGTTCGATACCAAGCATTTCGTGAATTTCTGTAACAGAAAGTGCCTTATTTTGTTCAAGATAATTTAAAATAGCAATGCGCATTGGATGAGCAATTGCTTTTAGCATGTTAGCAACTCTATCTAAATGCTCAATATCTAATTCTCCTATTTTCATAATTTTAGAAAGCGATTCAATTAATTCATTAACAAATGCAAATATATACATATGTACAAATATTAAAAGTGATTATTATCATTATTGTTTAATAATTCGTAATTTGGTTTTATTAAAATTCATAAATTACTAATTTTGCGGCAAACAATAAATTGTATGATTAGAAAATCTTTGTTGAAATTTTTCATATTTTTCATTTTACTTTTGACAGTAAACTTTTTCTTAGACAATCTCTATAAAAGCACTATAACAGCAGCATCAATAGAAGGCAGAAAAGACAATCAGTTCGACAATTATAATGACACTTTAAAATACCTACTGCTTGGAGATTCTCATATCCAGAACGCTATCGACCCAAGAATTCTAAAAAACAGTTTCAATTATTCATCAGCCAACGAAAACTACATTCAAACATATTATAAATTAAAAACTATTGTCAAAAAAAAGAATAAAACTCCTGAATGCATTGTTTTGCCTATTGACATTTCATCATTTTCGGGTTTTCGTTCCGACAGATTTAAATATGACGCATATTGGATAAGATTTATGGACTATTTCGAATTAAAAAAAGAAAAAAACAACTGGGATTTTATTTCAAAATGGCTGTCGGGCAGTTTTTTTTCATATGCCGGAAATTATGAAACAATTTTTCGTTATATATTAGTTTCGAGAAATACGCTTGGCGAGTTGCATTTCGGTTATAAAGCCAGATATGAAAAATTGAGCGAGAAAAATGATAAATTTGAATTCTCGGAACGCAGAGCAAAACTTTATCTTGATTCTACAAATTATTTCGACCGAGACTTAAGTTTGTATTTTCAGAATATTTTGAGTTTTTGCAATTCAAATAATATTGAGGTAATTTTGATTAGATTGCCAATAGACGAACATTATTACAAAATTGCCGGAAAATTAATTCCGATAAATAAATATTATGAAAAAATAGATGCAATTATATCAGAACACAAAAACATCTGCTACAAAATTGACTATCACAACTTATTTTTTGGGAAACAAGAATTTCTAAGAAATCCAGATCACGTCAATTTTAAAGGAGCACCAATTGTATCGCAAATGTTATTAGAAAAACTAAATAAAAAGAGGTGAGCATACCATTTAATAAGCCATATTTCTCGGGCAAAGAAGGACATCATATGACAATTGCCGCACAATCGGGCAAAATATCAGGTAATGGAAATTATACACAAAAGTGCCATTCATTTTTCGAGAGAAAATACAATTTCAAAAAAGTATTACTTACAAGTTCGTGCACCGATGCTCTCGAAATGTCGGCAATATTAATTGATATACAGCCTGGTGATGAGGTAATTATGCCTTCCTTCACTTTCGTTTCTACAGCAAATGCCTTTATTTTGCGTGGAGCTAAAATAGTTTTTGCTGATTCCGAAAACGATTATCCAAACATAGATAGCTCGAAACTTGAACAATTAATTACAAAAAAAACAAAAGCAATAGTTGTTGTGCATTATAGTGGTGTTGCTTGCCAGATGGACGAAATTATGCAAATTGCAAACAAGCATAATATTTTTGTAATTGAAGATGCCGCACAAAGCATAGATTCTTTTTATAAGGAAAAACCGCTTGGTTCTATCGGACATTTATCAACATTTTCGTTTCACGAAACAAAAAATATTATCGCCGGCGAAGGAGGGATGTTAGTAATTAATGACGAAATATTTTTGAATCGTGCCGAAATAATTTGGGAAAAAGGAACAAATAGAGCAGCATTTCACCGAGGCGAAATAAATAAATATGGATGGGTAGATATTGGATCATCATTTTTACCTTCGGAAATAACTGCTGCATTTTTATTTGCTCAATTAGAAGAAATTGAAGATATTCAGAAGAAAAGAAAGTCGATATGGAATTCATATTACGACAAACTTCAAATTCTGGAACAAAATAAACATATAGTTTTACAACATATTCCAAATTGTTCAACTAACAATGGACATATGTTTTATATCCTTACAAAAAATTTGAATGAAAGAAAAAATTTGATTAGCTATTTGAAATCAAATAATATTCAAGCAGTTTTTCATTACTTGCCTTTGCACCAAAGCGAATATTACAAAAACAAACACGATGGTAGAATTTTAGAAAATGCTATAAAATTCTCAAATAGAATTATTCGATTGCCATTTTATTATACTCTTCAAGAAAAGGAAATTGCTGAAATTTGTGAAAAGATTTATGAATTTTATCAAAAATAGAATGTTAAATTTTAATAAATTAGGAATTATTCAAAAATTAATCCTCAATTAAAAATATGACTTTTTTAAATTCAATAGTGAGTTGGATAAACATAAAAAGAATGTATGAAATTGATTTATTCAAAAAATTTCCACTCGATGTGCAACACGAAACACTAATGAAATTATTGAAAAAAGCAAAAGATACAGAATGGGGTCTAAAGTACGATTTCAAATCAATAAAAACTATTCAGGACTATCAAAATCGTTTTCCTCTTCAAGATTACGATAGCTTCAAGCCATATATAAAAAGATTGCAAAAAGGAGAACAAAATATCTTATGGAGCAGCGATATAAAATGGTTTGCAAAATCTTCGGGCACTACAAGCGACAAAAGTAAATTTATTCCGGTGAGTAAGGAGGCATTAGAAGATTGTCATTACAGAGGCGGAAAAGATATTATTGCCCTTTATACTTCAAATTTCCCAGAATCCAAAATCTTAAAAGGCAAGGGTTTAGCTCTCGGAGGAAGTCAGCAACTAAACGAATACGATACTGATGCATATTATGGTGATGTGTCGGCAATAATTATTCAAAACTTGCCATTTTGGGCTCAATTTATCAGAACACCCGACATTTCCATTTCATTAATGGATGAATGGGAAGAAAAAATTCAGCAAATTGCACGAGCAACAATTCAAGATAATGTAACAAATCTGTCGGGAGTCCCGTCTTGGACATTGGTTTTGTTGAACTATATACTGGAACATTCTAAGAAATCCAACATTATGGAAGTTTGGAATGATCTTGAACTATTTGTGCATGGCGGTGTCAATTTTGCACCTTATAAAGATCAGTTTAAAAAAATAATTCCTTCTGATCAAATGAACTATCTTGAAACTTACAATGCCTCCGAAGGTTTTTTCTCTATTCAAGACGATTTGCAAACAGACGAAATGCTGCTAATGTTAGACTATGGGATTTTTTACGAATTTATTCCTGTCGAAAATATAGATGATGAGTATCCAAAAACTTTAGTTATTGATGAAGTCGAATTAAATAAAAATTATGCAATCGTAATTTCTACAAATGCCGGGCTTTGGCGTTATATGATTGGAGATACTGTGATTTTTACATCGAAATTTCCTTTCAAAATAAAAGTCTCGGGACGAACTAAACATTTTATCAATGCTTTTGGCGAAGAAGTTATTATTGATAATGCTGAAAGAGCTTTAGAAATTGCCTGTAAAAAAACTAATTCAACAATTTCTGAATATACAGCTGCTCCCATTTATATGAACAATAATCAAAAAGGTTCGCATGAATGGCTGATTGAATTTGACATAAAACCGGCAAATATTGACTATTTCACAGATATGCTCGATAATGCTCTCAAATCATTGAACTCCGACTACGAAGCTAAACGATATAAAAACTTAACATTAGAATTACCAATTGTTAGAAATATCGAAAAAGGAACATTCTATAATTGGTTAAAATCGAAAGGAAAAGTTGGTGGGCAGAATAAAGTTCCTCGCCTCGCAAACCATCGAAATTATGTTAATGAAATAAATAAATTCTGCAATTTAAAGTAAAACTCACAATCCATTAATGCAGCTTTTTCAATGTAATAGTAATATTTCTAAGACTTTAGAATTAAACGAAACTGAATCTAAACACTGTTTCAAAGTTTTGCGATTAGAAAAAGATAGCATAATCTACCTGATTGATGGAGCTGGCAGTTTCTACAAAGCGAAAATTGTGTCCCCTAATGCAAAAAAATGCAAGATAGAAATTATTGAAACTCATAAGGAATTTGAAAAAAGGAATTACAAGCTTCATATTGCCATTGCTCCTACAAAAAATATTGAACGATTCGAATGGTTTCTCGAAAAAGCTACAGAAATTGGTATTGACGAAATTACTCCAATATTTTGTTTTCATTCCGAACGAAAAATAATTAAGCCCGAAAGACTCAACAAAATAATTGTTTCGGCAGCCAAACAATCCATTAAAGCATATTTTCCAAAACTTAATGAGCCAATTGGTATAATGGATTTTTTCAAGCAAGAATTTATTTGCGAAAAATACATCGCCCATTGCCAGAGCGATAGCCTAAAGAGTTTAAAAGAATTGTACAATTCAGAAAAAAGCTCATTAATTTTGATTGGGCCTGAGGGAGATTTTTCAAACAAGGAAATTCAAATTGCCAAAGAAAAAAATTTCAGAGAGATTAGTTTAGGAAATTCTCGTTTACGTACCGAAACTGCAGGGATTATAGCTTGTCATACTGTTTCTCTTTTGAATGATTGAAATTCTGATTTAAGGGGACTTCTAAAAATAGTAAATTTCAAGGCGTAAGAAATTTGAAAACCGGAGTTTACTATTGTAAATGAGGATTTTAAAATTGCGAAACAAGGCGTAATAGACAAAAAGGAGGCTAGAAACTTCTATAGCCTTTTATTTGCATAGCTTTGCATCAAATCAAAGGTTATGAATAAAAAAAATGCTTTTATTGCAGCAGTACAATTCTTAAAAAAAATGG
>Ga0209249_1000353_pt1 | contig 58333 bp, 64 predicted proteins | sample SaaInlV_200m_DNA_4_FD_184653 | JGI IMG/M metagenome (GOLD analysis project Ga0209249, IMG submission 184653) | Marine microbial communities from expanding oxygen minimum zones in the Saanich Inlet - SI037_S3LV_200m_DNA (SPAdes) (version 2) | ecosystem: Environmental > Aquatic > Marine >...
CTAAATCTTGTGGTCCAGAAGCTTTGATGTTTAATTTAGCGACCTTTTTTTCAATTTTTGGAATGTCTTTTATGAATTGTTTTAATTCTTTTTCTACAATCTTTGGTGAATGCTTATTTGAAATTTGAATTGTGTCCTTTAATGTGAATGCATTAAGTTCTTGCTCAATGTGGTTATGGATTGGGAAACAAAGGATTGCTTTTTTGTAAACTAAAGCTTCAGATAAAGTGCTATGGCCAGCTAAAGTAATTAATCCTTTTGAAACTTTTAGATATTTGAAAAAATCTGAAGTATATTGGATGTAATGTACATTTTTTTGTAAGTTAATATTTAAATTTCCTCCAAAGATAATGAAGTGTTCTTTGAATTTAGGTGCTAATTTGTTTATTGTTTTTGCAATCTTTGTTCCAAAGTCTGATCCACCAAGCATAATTAAAATTGGTTTTTTCTTTAAACCTAAACTTTTCATGATTTTTTTCTCTTCAGGTAAATCTTCAGGTTTTACTCGAATAATTGGATTTATGTAAGTGTGTCTTAAATGTTTCTTTCTTCTTTTTTTGAAAGTTGGTATTACAACAATGTCAGCTTGATCATAAAGTTGTGAGAAATATGTAGCTTCAACTTTTTGTGCATAACCAATTTTGTGATTCTTTTTGTATTCTTGATATAAATCTGGATCAAAACCAAATACTACAATATTTTTTGTTTTGAACATTTTAGATAAAGATAATCCAACTGGTTCAAAGTCTGTGATGATTAAATCTGGAATGAAATTGAAAGCCTGTAGTCTAACTTTTAATGTTTCAACTGCCCAGAATGCAGGAAGTAAAATATTTCTTAAACCAAAAAGGACTGGATTTACTTTCATAGATTTACCTGGCATTTTATAGCCTTTGATTTTTAATGTGTGAAATTTGTCTTTGAAGTATAAGTAAGAATTGTCGTAACCAGCAACCATGATTCTTGCTTTAGGGAACTTTTTCTTTATTGCTATAATATTTGCATGTTCTCGAGTAGCATCACCAAATCCTATTCCAGATACAAGTACTAATATTTTCATCTCAGTTTGTAAAACCTCTCTGCATATTTACAGTTATTTTTTCTTCCATAATAAATTGCTCTTATGAAAGCTGGCATGTATAGACTAAACATATAGATCCACTGACTTTTAAACATTTTGATATAATCTAATTTTGTTTTCATAAAACCTGTGATGTCAATGTAAGTATGAGGTAGTTGTTCGTTGAAAATGTTCCAAACCTCATAAGCATAAACAGGGTAATGTTTTCTTAGAGAATCTACAACTTCTAAAACTGTTTGATTAACAGCCTGGTGATCTTTTGTAGGGTGATTGTCAGTTTTTGTTGGACAGTATATTTTCTCAGGTCTGTAAAGCATAATTAATTCTTTAACTCTTTTTTTTACAAAAGGTCTGTCAATTTCAGATCTTAACTTACTATCTTTAAGCCCAAGATTTTTTGTCTCTTTAATGCCCATGAATCTGCTAGCTTTGTCAGTTTCTTTGTATCGAGTTTTTTTAACAACTTTTTCTTGAAAGTGAGGATGAGATTTTTCTCCTGGAGTGAAAACTACTTTGATGATTTTCTTTTTTTCTTTAACATATTTTGCTATTGTTCCTCCCATTCCTATAGCTTCATCATCTGAGTGTGCGCAGAATATTAGTATGTTTGGCATGTTTAGGAATAAGTGTTGATTTTATATAAATCTTTTCAAAAATTAGAAAAGTTTAAATGTTAAGTTATTTATTTAATCTATATGAAAAGAGGAGTGCTTGTATTATTTATTCTAATTGTATTAATAAATGGAGTTTTAGCAATTGCACCTTCTAATGAAAAAATTTATGATTGTGGTAGTGATATTCCTTGTGTAGATGTGACAAGTAGTGGTTTTATGACTGAAACTTATGTTGTTGACGATGATGTTGAATTTGGTGAATTTGTTAGTGGGAAAACATTAGGTGCTTTAGTTGCTTTTGAAAAAGATGAATTTGGAGATCGAAAAGCTTTTCTTGCAGAATTAGATGTAGATGGTTATGCTGTTCCTAGAAAAGATTTACCTGTTAGAGAATTAAGTAGAGAGCAAATTAGAGAACAAGCTCCATTGAAAAGTTTTAATGATGTTAGATTAGCAAGACCTCAAATGCCTCCGACATTAGGTTTGAAACCTGAAGGAAGATGGCAATATGATAGATTGAAAAAAAATGCTGAAAATGAAATTGGTTTGAAAGTAAATGAAAATACTGGAGAATATGAAAATTATAATCCTATTGTTATAAAAAATGTTGAAGAAGAAGGAGAAGCTCCTCCTAATTTGCCTTTGCCAGCTCCAACTATTATTCCTACGGGCCTTGTAACTGCAGATCAGTATGCACAAACTTTGAAAATTTTAGTTGTTTTAGTACAGTTCCCAGATCAAAGTGCAAGTGCTAGTGTTTCTGAAATTGAAGGTTTATTTGATGGTTTTGTTGAATTTTTTGATGAAGAATCTTATGGTTCTTTGAATTTAGAAGTTACAGTTTTACCAACTTGGTTTACAGCCTCAGGAAGTATGGGAAGTTATGGTGGAAATTATGAAAGTAATATTGAAAGTTTAATTGAAGAAGCAGTTGAATTAGCAGATCCCACTGTTGATTATTCTGATTATGATTCTGATGGCGATGGGATTGTTGATGGGTTTTTTGTTATACATGCAGGAGAAGCTGATGAAGAAAATGGCGGAGGAAATGGTGATGAGATTTGGTCACACTATTATAGCATTTCTGCTAAGACTGTAGATGGTGTTCAAGTTATTGATTATGAAACTGTAAGTGAAGAAAGTCCACAAGGAATTATGTCACATGAGTTTGGGCATTATTTAGGTTTGCCAGATTTTTATGATACTGTTATGGATGATGGTAGTTCTAAAGGTGTTGGTGATTGGGCTTTGATGGCATATGGTGCATATACAGATGATCCTAGCTTTAGTCCTTGGTCAAAAAAATATTTAGGTTGGCTGAATGATGATACTTTGGTAGAAGTTCAAGAAGATGGTTATTATGATTTGGCTCAAGATAAAAGTTTATTTGGAGTAAAATATTATTCAATACCTTTGAATACTGATGAATATTTTATGATTGAAAATAGACATGTGCAAGATTTGATGAAAGAAGATGAAGCTGGTGGTATTTTAATTTGGCATGTTGATGAATCTTTAATTGATGAAACTGGTAAATGGAATGGATGTTCTAGTACAAGATGGGAATGTAATACAGTCAATGGAGATGCAAGTCATAAAATGTTGGATCTTGAAGAAGCTGATGGAAAAGAAGAATTGAGTGGAGATAAATTAGGAGATCAAGAAGATCCTTGGTATTATTCTTGTGGAACTTTTGGTGGATGTCAAGCAAATATTTTTTATTATGCATCGAGTCCAACAAGTGAAGCTTACACAAGTACAAGTTATGATGTTGCAGTAGCTGTTAATTCTGAGATTGGTGATACAATGAGTGTAGGTATTTCCCTTGCTGGTGAAGTTTTATCTATTGAAGAAGTAGAAGAAGTTAGTAGTAGTGTTTCTGTTGAGAGTGATGAAGGAGAAGTTGTAGAAAGTACTGGTAGTAGTAGTCCTTCAAATAGTGGTTTGCCTTCTTGGATTTATGTTCTAGGTGGTGTTTTGATTTTAGTAATTTTAATTTCTACTTTGTATTTAGGTTTTGTAGTTTTGAAGAAGCATTAATTAAAAAAAGATAATAATAACATTAAAACTATTCCTAATAAAATTAATAGAGTTTGTATAATTGATTTTTCCCATTTTACTTCTTTGTGTAGTTCTGGAATTAAATCTGTAGAAGCAATGTAAATGAAAGTTCCAGCAGCAAAAGGAATTAAGTATAAAGTTAAGTTGTCTATTATTGTGGTTAAAGCTAAAGCTAAAATTACTCCAAGTAAAGAAGTTAATGCTGTTATGAAATTTACAAGAAGAGCTTTTTTCTTTGATAATCCTGCATGAATTAAAACTCCAAGGTCACCAATCTCTTGAGGGATTTCGTGGAAAATAATTGCTATTGTTGTTGCTATTCCAATTGGTATACTGATCAAGTAAGATGTTCCAATGATTATTCCATCAATGAAATTGTGTAAAGAATCTCCTAATAAATTTACATAAGCAAAAGGTTTGATGTGTTTTTTACAATCATGACAATGACAATGGTGCCAATGAATATATTTTTCTGTTATGAAGGAAAAGAATATTCCTACTAAAATCATTATTGGGATTACAATAGAGGAAGATACTGCAAAGGATTCTGGAATTAAATGAATGAAAGCATCTCCTAAAAGGGCTCCAGCTGCTAAACTAACTAAATAAAGAGAAATTTTTTCTATGTTTTTTTTCTTTAAAATGAAAGTAAAAATACCAATTAAAGAAATTAAACTAACAATGATTACTGAGATGATTGAATATAACCAAGCTTCTAACATAAAATTTTAGAATTGTTTAATGTTTTTAATATTATCCCTTAATTACACCTAGAGGTTTTAGCTGTACTACTATTTTTCCAATACCAGATTTATCGCTAACTTCTACAACTTCATCTACATCTTTATATGCACCTGGTGCTTCTTCAGTAATACCTTTCCATGAAGCAGCTTTGATGTGAATGTGCTGCTTTTCTAAATCTTGTTTGATCTTTTCTCCTCTAAATTTTTGGTTTGCAGCTTTTCTAGATAATAATCTTCCTGCACCATGAGCTGTGCTACCAAAAGTTTCTGTCATTGAATCTTGAGTTCCAACTAATAAGTAAGATGATGTTCCCATACTACCTGGAAGAATAATTGGTTGACCAGTTTTTTGGTATTTTTCAGAAAGTTCTATTCTACCTGGAGCGAAAGCTCTAGTTGCACCTTTTCTGTGAATCCAAACTTCTTCTTCTTTGCCATCAATAGTATGTTTTTCTAATTTTGCAATATTGTGAGCTACATCATAAATAGTGTGTAGTTTAACTTTGTCTTGAAATATTTCTTTGAATGAGTTTCTAACCTCATGTGCAATAATGTGTCTGTTAGCCCAAGCATAATTTGCAGCACAACTCATTGCAGCAAAATAATCTTTTGCAAGTTGACTATTCGCTGGAGCATAAATTAAATCTTTCTCTGGAAGTGAATCTGCAATCTCTGGAAATGTGTCTTCCATTTTTCTTAAGTAGTCAGAACAAACTTGGTGACCTAGTCCTCGAGAACCACAATGGATCATTACAAATATTTGACCTTCATCCTTTATTCCCCAAGCTTCAGCAACTTCTTTATTGAAAATTTTATGAACATATTGAATTTCTAAGAAATGATTACCAGCACCTAGAGTTCCTAATTGACCTAGTCCTCTTTTTTTTGCTCTAGTGGAAACTTTGTTTGGATCTGCAAGTTCCATTTTACCATTTTGTTCGCAGTTTTCTAAATCTTCTTCGTTACCAAAATTATTTTCAACTGCCCATGAAGCTCCATTCTTTAAAACTTTGTCAAGTTCAGTCTGTGATAAATGAATTTTAGATTGTTTTCCTACACCTGGTGGAATATTTTTGAATAAAGCATCAAGTAATTCTTCAATTTTAGGTTCAATGTCTTCTTTTTTTGCATCAGTTCTTAGTAACCTTACTCCACAGTTAATATCAAAACCAATACCACCTGGACTAATTACTCCATTTTCTTTATCAAAAGCAGCAACTCCACCAATTGAAAATCCGTACCCTTGGTGAGCATCAGGCATCATAAAAGAAAATTTTTTAATACCTGGTAAACAAGCAACATTAACTCCTTGTTTCAAACAAGCATCTTTTTGCATTTTTTCAATTAATTTTTTATCAGCAAATATTTTTACTGGAACATTCATAGGATCTTGTTTTTCAATAATGTAAGTGAAGTCAGTAAGTTTTTTTGGTTCAATATCTATTACTTTCTCTACTCCATCCTTTTTAATTTTGTATTCTATCATAAGTCATGTACCACTTGTATTGTTACAAGATTTTCTTCCTCTTTAATAAACATGTCGTTGTAAGTTATAGCTTTAATATGAGCTTTGATTTCATAATCTTCTGCAGAGTCTCCTAAGAAAGTTGCAGTTAAAGTGAAATTGTCTTTTATTTCTAAATCTTTTACTTCAGATAAAATGAATCCTTCAGTGTCAACATAAAATAATAGTTCTTCAAGGAATTGGTATAGTAACTTTTCTTTTGTATTTACTTTGATTTCAATTTTTTTTTCTATTGTAGGTTTAACTTTATCATCAGTCATTATCTTTGCTGTAGCTAAAGCTGCATTAATGAAAGCCTCTTCTAATGTTTTTCCATATGCTCTGAACTTTTCATCTGCTGTATGTTCAAGGAATTCGTAATTTTTCATAGATTTTAGAGAAGAATTGGGGTTTAAATAGTTTGTTTTTAATAAAAAAATAAAAAAAATTTAAAGATATGGGTCAATCAGACTTGCAAATGATGAAGCTGGTTGTGCACCTGAAACTAATTCTCCATTAACAAAGAATGCTGGTGTTCCTCTAACTCCTGCAGTTACTCCATGTCCATAATCTGTTCTTACTTCAGAAGCCATTGCACCTGAACTTAGACATTCAGTAAAGTCACCTGAATCTAAACCTAGTTCGTCAGCTAATGTGTAAAAGTAGTCGTCACTGAAAAGAGCCTGGTTTGCAAATAGTCCATCATGGTATTCCCAAAACATATCTTGTTCATCAGCACATTCTGCAGCTTCAGAAGCTACTTGAGCATATTGATGAAATGATAATGGGAAATCTTTGAATACAATTGAAATCTTATCACCATAAATATCAGCTAAATCATGAACGGTTTCTAGTCCTCTTGAACAGTATGGGCATTCAAAATCTGAAAATTCGATTATTACAACATTAACCTCTTCAGGATCTCCACCTAAATATGGGTCTCCAGTAATGTCAATACCACCTGTTTTATCAGATAATTCTAAATTACCTGCTGTGTTTGTGTCTGTGTTTGTACCTGTGTTTATTTCTGCTATTGTGTTTCCAGTAATTGCTGCGTTTAATGAAAATACTTGTGAAACTAGTACAAGCATTATTAGCAATTGAATAACTAAAAGATAGGGCATAGCTTTTCTTAAATCCATTTTTATTTCCTCCTTGTAAAAATTATTAATAGACTTGATGTTTATTCATATAAAAAGTTTGTGATAGTAAGCCTTATATATAAACTTAAAATTTTGTTTTTTATGGTTAGTTTAGAAGATATATTGGAAAATATAGATTTGTTTGAAAAAGATTTTGGATATGTTTATTCTCCTGGTTTTGAAGCTATATATTTTTCTAAAGAAGGGATGGAATTATTTTTGAGAAATAAAGGTGAAATTAATAGGATGATAGAACTTTGTAAAAAATATAATAATGAAGAAATATATTCTGAGGATTTAGATAATGCTGGTTTTAAATTAATTGATGAAGGATTTGAAGGTAGTGTTTATTCTGTTTTTATTGGAAAAGAAAAATTTGCTTTGAAAGTTTATCATACAGATATGAATACAGAAGTAGGAAGAACTTATTTTGAAGATTTACTTAGGACTGAGAATGAAGGGATTTTTGAAACTGTACATCCTTATATTGCAGGAGAAGGTTTTCTTTTAATGGAATTAATTCCAGAAGATTATATTGATTTTGATGACTTTGTTAAAGAATTTCCAGATCTTGCTATTAAAGCTAGAAATGAAGTTTTGAGAATGCAAAGAGGATTAAATTTAGAGGATGCTGGTCATCTTTTTGATGTAGATTTTGAATCTCAATTTGATGAAGATGAGTTGGATGAAGAAGATTATGAATCCAATCCTAAACATGTTTATGTAAATAATGTTGAAGGCAAATTAAAATATTTGATAATAGATATGGGTTATGATTTTTAATAATAAAAAAAATTAATCTTCTTTGATAAATTCCTCAACAGGAATTGGTGCTTCTGCATCAGTTTTTATTAGGCCTCTATTCTTAAGGTATTCTTTACCTAAAATCCAGAACATTAAACCTAAAGATTTTTTTCCTTTGTTGTTACAAGGTATTACTAAGTCAATATAATTAATTTCGTTGTTTGTATCACAACAAGCAATAACGGGAATACCCATTTTAACTGCATCTACAACTGCATTCTTATCAGGTCTTGGATCAGTTACAAGTAATACTTTAATCTCTTTGAAATCTTCTAAAGAAGCATTTGTTAGTAAACCTGGTCTGTATCTACCAGCTTGAGTATCAATTTTAGTCATTTTTTTGAATAATTTAGCTCCAGCCCAACCATTTTCTCTTCTACAAGCCACTAAAATTTCGTTTGGATTGTATTGTGCTAAGAATTTTGCTGCAACAGCTAATCTTTCATCAATTTTTTTAACGTTAAGAACTGCAAGACCATCTGATCTAATTTTGTAAATAAAGGGTGCCATGTACTTAGTTTTGAATTTGGTACCAATGTGTAATCCTGCTTTTAGATAATTATCTAGATCTGTTAAATGTACTTCTTGTTCTTCTACCATGGGCTAGTGAAAATATTAAGGGTTTAAAAAGCTTTTTGTTGTTAATATTTATATTTTAGCTAACTTCTCAATCTCTCCAATGTGTCTTTGGGCTGCTAATTCTCCCTTTTTTATACATTTTTTGAGTTTATGGAAGTCAAAAAGTCCTACATCGTCTAAATCTGGTCTGATAATAACGGAAGGTTTGTGTTCTCTTAGTTTAGATTTAGATAATTCACTTGTAAGAATATGAAAAGATTTTGCTGAAATTCTAAATATTTCTGAAGGAGGTGTACTAAAATATTCAACTATCTTTTTTGGATTAAATGCCCAGGAAATTGTTGTTGGTAGTATTTTTTTAACTTTCAAATGTTTTTTTAGTTTAATAGCAGTTTTTTCAATGAAACTAGTAAAAAGAGGATGGTCTTTTGGGTCTACAGCTGAAGAAAATTTGTATCTTTCAATGGGTATTGATAAATCTACAGCAATTGTAACAGGTATTTTTTTTCTGTTTAATACTCCTACTGGAACAGGATCAATAATTCCACCATCTAAGTAATTCCTGTTATTTATTTCTACTGGAGTGAATAATCCAGGTATTGACATACTTGCATTTACAGCTTTTACTAAATTACCTGAATCAAAAACAACTTCTCTACCAGCTTTGATGTCAATTGTTGTAACTGCTAAAGGAATTCTTAAATCTTCAAATTTTTTACCTTTGAAAAGTTCTTTTAAATAATCTTGAATTTTACTTTGTTGAATTAATCCTAGTTGAAAATCTGAAACTTCTAAAAGCTCTTTCCATTTTGTATCCTTTACAATTTGTTCGAGTTCTTTAGAAGAATAACCTGCTGCGTATAATGCACCAACAACTGCACCTATGCTAGTTCCTGCAATGTAATCAATTGGTATTTTGTGTTTCTCTAAAACTTTTAGAATTCCAATATAAGATAATCCTCTGGCAGCTCCACCTCCAAGTGCTAGTCCAACTTTAGGCTTTGATTTCATTTTCTATTTTTAATAATTCTTTTAATTTAGATTCTCTTTCTTTGCCAAAGATTCCAGTTTTTATGTAAGGAATTTTCCAAGCAACTGCTAAATGTGAAATTGAAGAATCTAAGGTTTCTCCTGATCTGTGAGAGATTATTGTTTTTATATTGTGAGAGTGTGCAAAGTCTACAATCTCTTTTGTTTTTATTAAGGATCCAATTTGGTTTGGTTTGATTATTATTGAATTGATAGATTTTTGTTGCATTGCAGATTTTAATCTCTTAATGTTTGTCGTAATTAAATCGTCTCCACAAATTAAAGCTCTTTGATCTAATTTTGAAAATCCTCTGAAATCTTCTTGTTCTAAAGGATCTTCTACATATTTTAAGTTATAATCAGAAATCCAAGAATTTACTAAATTGATTTGTTCTTGTTTTTTTAGTTTGTTTGTTTTATTTGATTTTGAAAAGTTTTTGTAGTTGTAAGTTTTGTTTTTGTAAAACTCTGAAGCAGCAATATCTAAGCCTAAGTTTATTTTTATTCCTAGAACTTTGTCTTGTAAATAATTGTTTAAGAAGTCTAAAGTTTCAGTTGTTGATATATTTGGAATAAAAGCTCCTTCATCAGTTAGTTTTTTTGTATTCAATTTCTTTTTAATCTCTTTGTATGCATGTTTGTTTGCTAAATATCTCTCTTTGAAAGTTTTAGCTTTAGGAATTAAAAGGAATTCTTGTATATCTGAACTTTTTAGTTTTGTGTGAGAACCTCCACCAATTACATTTCCTAAAGGAGTAGGTAAAATTTTAGATTTAGGATTTAGATATTTGTAGATTTTATTATTTGACATTGCTTTTAATGTTGTAAGTTGTAAAGCAAGAATGGGGTTTCCACCTAAGTTTAGATTTTCAAAAGTTTCTAAATCATAAAATTCGTCAAAGGATTTATTTTTCCAGTGGTCATGATGTTTGTTTAGATAGTCTACAGCATATTTTGCAGTTTTTTTGTATGCTTTGACTTCGTGTGTACCCGTAGAAGCTCCAGATGGAACTGATGCTTTGAATTTTTTGTTAATAGTTATTTGAATAGTATTTTCATTTCTAGAATTTTTTATAATCTTTGCTTTTAGAGTTTTTATTCTCATTCTTTTAAATAGGTGTTAAGATCTTTAAATATGTTTTTCTTTGATAAAGTTTAAATACTGTGGATTTTAATTTGTTTTTTGAGGTAAAACAAAATGACAAACTATGATAGAGCTATATTAATGGGAAGAGAAGATATAAGGAAATTGGTAGAAATGCCTGAAGAAGAATTTAATAGCTGGTTATGTCCTAGAGCTAGTGCTGTTTTGTCTTTGTTGGATCAATATAAACTGGCAGCAAGTATTCCTAGTTTACTTAACCAAGGAATAGTTGGGGATATGAATGGACAATATGGTGGAGAAATTGATGCTCTGATGAGAGGTGCTGAATATTTAGAAGTTATTAGACGATTAAGAGAACCTGTTGAATAATTATTTTTTTCTTTTTACTAATTTTTTTATTTCAAAGAATATGAATCCTAAAGAAGCTAAAGGAACTATCAAAACCCAATCTTGGAATGTTAGTGCTGTTAAACTAAAATATACTGATAGTGGTGTATAGATTAGTAATAAGTGTAAAGTCAAAGATAAAAGTACAGCTCCAATTAAGTAAAAGTTATTTTTTAATTTGAATAATGAACTTGTGTCTGATCTACAAGAAAATACTAAGAATAGTTCAAACATAATTAAAGTTGTAAATGCTACAGTTCTTGCAGTTTCTATTGCAGCACCTTGGTTTAGATAGTATAAGAAAATACCTAAAGTTACTAAGGTTGAAATTATTGTTGCGAAGAACATGAATGTTTTTGTGTTTGCAAAGAAACTTTCATTTGGATTTCTTGGTTTATTTTTCATGATGTTAGGATTTGCAGGATCAGCACCAAGAGCTAAAGCAGGGAAGCTGTCAGTTACTAAATTTATCCAAAGGATTTGTACAGGTAACATTGGAAGAGGGAAGCCAAATAGAATAGGAAGGGTTATGATAGCAATTTCTCCAAAGTTTGCAGCTAATAAATATTTTACAAATTTCTTTATGTTGTTGTAAATAGTTCTGCCTTCTTCAACTGCAGCAACAATAGTTGCAAAATTATCATCAAGTAAAATTAAATCTGAAACATCTTTTGTAATTTCTGTACCTTTAATGTTCATTGCAACTCCTACATTAGATTGTTTGATTGCAGGTGCGTCATTAACTCCGTCACCAGTCATTGCTACAATCTCACCATTAGCTTGTAAAGATTTTAGAATTCTAGCTTTGTGTAAAGAATTTACTCTTGAATATACTGAAACTTTTTTAACTAATTTTTGTAATTGTTTGTCTGAAAGAGAATCTAGCTCTATACCTTCAATTGAATCTCCTTGAATGCCAACTTGTTTTGCAACAGCTTCTGCAGTTAGTTTGTGGTCTCCAGTGATCATTACTGCTCGAATACCAGCTTCTTTACATAAAGCAATAGATTTGTGTACTTCCTCTCTTGGAGGATCAATCATACCAACTAAACCTAAGAAAATTAAATCCTTTTTACCATAAGCAATTGCAAGAACTCTTAATGCTTCTTTAGATAATTCTGCATTCTTTTCGTGGATAATCTTTTTATCTTTCGCAGTTAGTTTTCTTTTTTTACCATTTATTTCTATGTAAGAACATTTTTTTAGAACAATCTCTAAAGCCCCTTTCATATATTGAATTTTATTTTTATCTGTAACAGACATAAATTTAGAATCTGAAGAAAAAGGTACTTCTGAAATTCTTTCTATAGCTTTTATATTTGATTTCTCTGCTAAAACTTTTAGTGCTCTTTCAGTTGGATCTCCTACATCTAAAGTAGCATTGTTACAAGTTGTTGAAACTGTAAGTAATTTTGATAGGTCTTTTGAAGCCTCTTTTTTCTTGAATAATATTTTTCCTAGAATGCTGTAACCTATACCTGTAACATCATATTCTTTGTTGTTAGAAAATATTTTAGTAACAGTCATTTCATTTTTAGTTAAAGTTCCTGTTTTATCTGAACAAATAACTGTAACGCTTCCTAAAGTTTCTACAGATCTTAATTTTCTGATTAATGCTTTTCTCTTAAGCATCTTTTTTAGTCCAAGAGCTAAAGTGATAGTTACAACAGCTGGTAATCCTTCAGGGATTGCAGCAACAGCAAGACTAATTGCCATTAAGAACATGTCTGAAATTAAAAATCCTCTAGCTATACCTAATGTAAATATTAATATACAAATACCAACAACAAAAATTGTTAACCATTTTCCAATTTCTTTTAATCTTTTTTGTAAAGGTGTTATTTCTTCTTCAATTGTTTCAATCTCATGAGCAATTTTTCCTAACTCTGTATTTGTTCCAGTTTCAACGACAATTGCTTTTCCTCTACCGCTAACAACTATAGTTCCTGTGAAAACCATATTTGTTTGGTCACCTAAAGCTTTTGCTTTGCTAAGAACTTTGATAGTTTTTGTTACAGGATTGGATTCTCCAGTTAAAGATGCTTCATCAACTCTAAGCTCAGTTACTTCGAAAAGTCTAGAATCTGCAGGAACTTTGTCTCCTTCTTCTAAAAGAATAATATCTCCTGGGACAACTTCAATAGATTTTATTTCTAATACTTTGTTGTTTCTTAGAACTTTAGTTTTTGATTCTTGTAGCTTTCTTAAATGTTCAATTGCTTTTTCTGCTTTGAATTCTTGAAAGAATCCGAAAATAGCATTGAATAAAACAATTGCTAAAATAACAAATGCATCAATGTAATGTTGGATTACTAAAGAGACGGCAATTGCAAAGAATAAAATCCAAAGTAAAGGATCATTAAGTTGATTTAGTGCAATTTTAAAAATAGGGATTTTTCTTTCTTTAGCAATTTTGTTTAGTCCGAATTTTTTTAATCTTTTTTTAGCTTCTAAAGCAGAAATACCTTTTAGAGAAGTTTTGAATTCTTTTAATAGCTCCTTTGTTTTAGATTTATAAAAATTGGGCATTATATTATATGATGTTTAATTATTTATAAGAGTATCCAGAAGCTTAGCCCGAATAAAAATAATATGTAAACTAATAAAAGTAAAATCCCTTCTGGTTTTTTTAAAACCCAACTAGTTCTTACAAACCATAAGAAAAATGCTGTGATTAATAATAAAACAGGGATTAAATAATATAAACTAATAGCTGTGATGCTTATTGGCACAATCATTGAACTAATCCCAAGAACAATTAATAAATTGTAAATGTTGCTTCCAAGAATAGTTCCAATAATTAAATTACCTTTTCTTTTTTTTGCTGCTGTTATTATTATAGCTAATTCTGGAAGTGAAGTCCCTATTGCTAATAATGTTATTCCTATGATTTCAGTTTTTATGCTTAGTAAAGTTGCAATGTTAATTGCTGATGAAATGGTGTATTTTGAAGAATAAATAATTATTGCTAAAGATATTCCAATTAAAGGAATTAATTTTAAGTAAGCATAAATAGAAGCTCTTTTTTCTTTTCTAATTAAATTTAAGTAAGTAGTATAATCTAAACCTGTTTTAATATTTCTTAAAGTGTGGATTGTTACAAGTTTTCCAAAATTCAAATATCTTCTTAAAAGATTTTGTTCTGTGCTTTCCGCAAATAAAGGTGAATGGTATAAATATAAGATATATAAAATGAAGATTGAAAATAAAATTGATCCTTCAGCTCTAGAAATTAAACCGTTAAGAGACATAACAAATAATAAGATTGTGATAACTAAAAGAAAAATTCCTTCTCTTTCGAAAACTGCTTTTTCGATAGCTAATGCTGCAAAAAATGTTGCAACACCTAAGACTAAAGCAATATTAGCAATGTTTGAACCAGCAACATTACCAATAATAATGTCTGTGTTATTTAGAAAAGCAGCAGCTATAGCTGATGAAAGTTCAGGTAAGGAAGTCCCTATGGCTACAACTGTCAAACCAATAATAAAGTTAGAAATATTTACTAATTTAGCTAATTTAATTATGTTGTCAATAAAAATATTACTTCCTTTAATTAGAAATGCTAATGAAATTACAAGTATTAGTAATTCAATATAGATCATTATCTCCTTCTTTTGCCTTCAGTTTTGTATTTGTGTTGTATTTCTTGTTCAAGATTTTTTACAGATTTGTGCATAGTTCTTGGAAGGTCCCAATCTGCGTGCTTAGATCTTGCTAAGATTTTTCTGTCTTCTTCAGCTTTAATGTTAATTGTATATTTTCTTTTTTTACCTTTAGTATCGTGAGTTTTAAGATTAATGTTTAAAGTTGCTCTTGAAAATTTTCTTTGTGTTCTTTTTAGAAGAGATAAAGCTTGTTTTTGAACTTCATAAATATCTGTGCCAGTTAGTTTCTTTAAACCAGTATATTTGATTTGATCAGTTTCTTCTAAAAGGAATTCTTGTGGTTTGAAGAACTTTTTGAATAAGTTAATTTTTCTAACATAATCTCTTCGATCTCTTTGAATTGTACTTTTATATTTATTCTTAACTAATTTTGTTTTTAGTTTAGAAATTTTTTCTTTAATCCCTTCTTTTTTTGCCATTATTTAATTGAGTGTATAAAGGTTTATAAAGTTTTTTGTGTATATTTAGAGGATGGTAATGTGCGAATCTTGCAAAGGAGAAGAGGCTGAGCATAGTTGTTCTAAATGCGGAAGAACTGTTGGAAAAAAATGCTGGAACGAAAAATTAAAGATGTGTAAGGATTGTTTTGGTGGAATGAGATAGGAAGTGTTATAAGCTTTGTAGTCTTGTTTCTTTTTTTATGGAGAAAGTTGTCTATTTAGTTTTGAATTTTGAAGATCTTTTGAATTATATTTTAATTAATGAATATTTAGGAGTTTAGATGAAACTAGCTTATTTAGTCCCAATATTTATCCTTTTACTTAGTCTTAATTTTGTTGTTTTTGATGAAGGCTTTTACTTGAGTAAAGATTCAGATTTTGAATTTTATGGGGAAGAAGTTAATAATTTGTTAAGTTATTTTCAAGCTGGAGATTTAAATGAAGAAAGATATTCTGAAGAAGAAATAATTCATTTGAAAGATGTAAAATTATTGATTTGGATTAGTATTGGGTTGTTGCTAGGTTTATTGATAAGTTTTGTAATTTATTTTAAAAAAATTAATTCTAAAAAGTTTAGTTTGAAAGGAGGTATTATTAGTTTAATCTTTTTTGGTTTAGTTTCTTTAATATTTGTAAACTTTTCTTGGTCTTTTAGAAAGTTTCATGAATTGTTGTTTTGGAATGATTATTGGATGCTACCTATAGATTCTACTTTGATACAAATGTTTCCTCAAAGTTTTTTTGTTAGTGCTGGAATTAGAATAATTTTATATAGTTTTATTGTCTCTTTTCTATTAATAATATTAGGGTTTATTCCTAAGGGAGAAAAAAATGAAAGAACATAAAATTGTGATGTATGGTACTCCAAGTTGCCATTGGTGTGTAAAGGCTAAAGAATTTTTTGCTGAAAAAGGTGTAAAGTATGAATATATTGATGTGCAAGCAGATACAGAGAAAGCAAAAGAAATGGTTGAAAAATCTGGTCAAATGGGTGTACCTGTAATTGATATAGATGGAGAAATATTGGTTGGGTTTGATGAAGATAAAATCAAAAAACTTTTAGAGATCAATTAATGGGTTTTTTTAAATTATTTTGGGAAGTAACTAAGGGAATTCAATTTACTCCCCCTATTGTAAATAATTTAATTTTGGGGAGATTTGCTCCTATTGGTGATGATAATAAAAAAAAGATCAAAGATAATCATGCTTTGATTTCTGTAGAAGGAGATAATTTTTTTATTGAAGAGATGCATGGTTTTGTTTATACAAATGAGAAAAGAATAAAGGGTAGAATTTCTTTGAATGATGTAGATCAAATTACTTTAAGGTCTGATAAAGGTGAAGTTAAATTAGGAATAATTACAGAAGAAGGGTTAGGTAATGATATTAGTAATACTAAGAAAGTATATAGGTCACTTGCTAATTCATATGGTTTTCCTAACTGTATACCTTTTCAAAATACTTGGTTTTTTTTTGATAGAAATAATTCAGATTATATTCAAAGTCAATACCCTGATGAAATGAAAATAGCTATGGATATAAGAGAACGTAGAGAATTTAGAGAGAAGGAAAAATTAAGGAATTATTTTAAAATTTATTTTTATTTTAATAAAGCATATTTATTTTCTAGTTTTGAAAAAGTTTTAAAAGTTGTTGAAGAAAGTGGAATTAAGAATCTAAGTGGAAAAATTACAATGAGAAATACTGCTTTTGATCCAGATAATTACAGTTCTTATCAAGCTGGAAAAATTGTTTTGTATATTATCGGAGAGAAGAATAAAGATTTGTTGTTATCACATTTGAGAACTGTTAAATTTGATTCAAGAGCATTTTTACCTCATAATCCAATGTTTGTTAGAAAATTAAATAATTTTATTGTTTGGAATCAAGGTGGACATAGGATTCGAAATGCTGTTGGAGATAGGAGATTGTTAAATTATTATTTTTTTGGAAAGAATTTTGAATTGATTAAAGAAGAAAGATTAGAGTAAAGTTTAAAAAGAACAAAGACTAGTGTATTATAAAAGGAGGTGGGTTTGTTGGCTAGAAAAAAAGCTAAACCTAAAGCAAGAAAGAAAGTAATTAAAGCTTCAGTGAAAATGTCTGGTAAGGAAAAATCAGTTGGTTTGCATTTCTTATGGAGTCTGTTAGCATTAGTACTTAAGGTATTAGGAATTGCTTTCGTCGTACAAGGATTTATTCTGCAATTAGCAACAGGAGTTTTGTATTATGGATTACTGCATTACGCAATTGGAGTAGTATTAGTAGCACTTGCTTGGCACACAAAGTTTAAGTGTAGCTGTAGTTGCTCCTAATTTTTTATTTTCTTATTTTTTTATCTTTTTAGTATAGAAACTATTATAAAGCTGAGATTTTTCTATGATTCTATGGGAAAAATTATTTTTAGAATGACTGCAGAAGTTATAGGTTCACCTAAAGAGTTTGTTGAGAAAACTATGAAAAAAGTTTTTGAGAAATTAAATGATGATAATGATGTTAAAATTATTTCTACAAAAGAGTTTGATTCTCAAAAAATGGAGAATGAAAAGTTTTGGAGTACTTTTTCAGAAGTTGAAGTTGAAGTAGATAATTTTAAGAAAGTATTAGATGTTTGTTATGATTATACACCATCCAGTTTAGAGATCTTAGAACCAGCTGGTTTAACTTTAGATAGTGATGATGTTGCAGAATTTTTGAATGATTTCTTAGCTAAGTTACATAAGTATGGAGCTGTGATGAAAAAAATGCAGGCTGAAAATATTTATATGATGAAGAAATTAAAAGGTGAAATTAATTAGAATTTTCTTGTTCTAATTTATGTATTATTTTTCTGATTGTATTTACTGCATCTGGATTTGAAGCAATAGAATCAATTTTTTCTCTGAATAAGAATTTAGCCATCTCTGGTTTTGAACCTGCTTGACCACAAATTGAAGTTTTAACACCATAATGATGACAAGTCCTTAATACTCTTTTTATTAGTCTTGTAACTGCTGGATGCATTTCGTCGTAAAGTTTTGCAACCTTTGCAGAGTTTCTATCACAAGCTAATGTAAATTGTGTTAAATCATTTGAACCAATGGATGCAAAAGATATTCCTTCTTTACAAAGTTCTTCGATGATCATTACAGAAGCTGGGGTTTCAATCATAATTCCAAAGTCAATATCTTTACAAGGTTCTAAACCTGTTGTTTCTTTGAAAATTCTTTTTGCTTCAGAAACTTGTTTAACATGAGTTACTAAAGGAATCATTATTCCTAATTTTGTGTAACCTGCTTCATGAACTTGTTTTATAGCTTCATATTCTGCTTTTAATAATTCAGGTTGATCTAAACTTCTTCTGATACTTCTCCAGCCAAGCATAGGATTATCTTCTTTAGGTTCGTTTTCTCCACCAGGTAAATGTCTAAATTCGTCTGTAGGAGCATCTAAAGTTCTGTACCAAACAGGTTTATCCTTGAAAGCTTTACAAACTGTTTTTATATTTTCAACTAAGTGTGCAACAAAAATATCTTTCTTGCCAGATTGGATCATATAAACTGGATGTTCTCTTTTGTTTAAATTAATGAATTCTCCTCTTAAAAGACCAACACCATCAGCACCAGTAGCAGCTGCTCTTTCTGCATAATTTGGAAGGTCCATAATAACTTTGATTTTAATTTTTGTTTTAAGAGTTAAATCTATTTTTTCTTTTTTCTCTTCAATGTTAATGTAACCTTCGTAAACTTTTCCTTTTGTACCATCAATTGTAATCTCTTGTCCTTCTTTTAATTTGCTTGTAGCAACTTCAGTTCCAACTACACAAGGAATACCCATCTCTCTTGAAACAATTGCTGCATGTGCTGTAGAACCTCCAGTGTCAGTAACAATAGCTGCAGCTCTTTCCATTGCTGCAACATAATCTGGATTAGTTTGTCTTGCAACCAAAACATCTCCTTGTTTTACTTTTCCAAGTTCTTCTAAACTGTGAACAAGGACAACTTTACCTTTACCAATACCTGGAGAAGCTGGGATCCCTGAAACTATTAAATTTGCATCTTTAAGTTCAATGTCACCCTTAGGAGTTTCAATTTGTGTTTCTTCTCTTTTCTTTTTAATTTCTTTCTTTTTACCTAAAGTTGTGATTGGTCTTGATTGAGTAATGTAAATTTTTCCTTTCTCTAAAGCAAATTCCATATCTTGAGGTTTGTTATAATGTTGTTCAATCTTTGTTGCAAAATCTGCTAATTTTTTTGTTTCAAAATTGGATAGAGAAGGAATTTCTTGTTTTTCTAAAGCAATTGGGACTTTAACACTATCATGAGTTTCTTTTGATCTGAATAAACCCCATTCCTTTTTTGCAACTTTCTTAGTTTTTTGTTCTAAGGTATCTTTATCAATGACAAATTCATCAGGAGTAATTGAACCCGAAACTACAGATTCACCTAAACCATAAGAAGCTTCAATAAGAATTTCTTTAGGATTTTCATTAACAGGATTTACTGAAAACATAATACCAGCAACTTCTGAATCTACCATCTTTTGAATAATAACTGCAATTAAAACTTTTTCATGTGGAAAATTATTTTTAATTCTGTAAAAAATTGCTCTCGCTGTGAATAAAGAAGCCCAACATGCTTTTATTGCTGCAAGTAATCTTTTAGGCCCTTGAATATTAAGGTAAGAAGCCATTTGTCCTGCGAAAGAAGCTGTTGGCATATCTTCAGCTGTTGCAGAACTTCTTACAGCTACGAAAGCGTAATCTTGTGAATTAATTATATTATTAGTTTTTTTATTTTCAGGAATGTCTAATGCATCATATGATTCTAGTATTTCTGATTCTAAGTCTTCAAGCATTGGGGTTTTTAGAATTAATGTTTGAATTTCTTTTGAAGCTTTTTGTAATTTTGTATTATCATTGACATCCAAATCTTTTAAAATGGAATATATTTTATCTTTTATATTATTAATTTCTATGAATTCTTTATATGCTAATGAAGTTATTACAAAACCTGGTGGTATTGGTAAAGAGATATTATACATTTCTCCAAGGTTTGCACCTTTTCCTCCTACTAGGGGAATAGAATCTTTATTTAGTTCTTTGAACCAAGCTAATCTTTGTACTTTAATCACCTCTTCTTTATATGAGTTGTATTATTTATATAAAGGTTTTGGGCAGAACTATTTCTTTTTAATTACACCATGAACAGGAACAGCGATATATTTATCTTCAATTAATTGTTCAAGACAATCATTTACTAAGTTGTCGCCAATGCCGACTTCAGCTGCAATATTAAATACTTTTTCAGAAAGAATGGAACTTGTATTGGAAGTTAATTTTTCAATGATTTCAATTATTTTTTTCTTAGTATCCAAAAAATTCACCCCTCAATTCATATAGGTGTGAGTTTCATTTATATATGTTTGTTCTCTAAAATATATGAATATTTATAAAAGGTTTTTTTGGGGAGTGATAACAAATTCTAGTTACATAAAGTTTATAATTGGAATATTTTAAGAGAGGATTAATGAGAATAGGCTATCTAGTAACATATTTTTATCCTTATGGGGATGGAATGGAAAATAATTGTTTATCTTCTGCTAAAGAGATGGTAAAAAGAGGGCATGAAGTGCATGTTTTTACTTCAGATAGAAGAGATGGAATAATTTCTAAAAATAAAGAAGAAATTTATCAAGGTATTCATATTCATAGAAGTAAAACTTTTTTTAGGTATGGACATTATTTAGATTTTAGTCCAGGGGTTGTTTTAGATGCTTTCAAATTTGATCTTGATATTTTACATATACATGCTTTTGGATTTCCTTTGTATGATTTTGTTGTAGTTCTGAAAAAATTGTTTTCTAGGAAAACTGTAATTGTAAATACACCTCATGGTCCATTCATGGCTTTGAAAAATTATCCTTTGTGGCAGAAAATATTTAGAGAAATTTATGCTTTTTTTGAATATTCAATTAATGGTATGTATGATGCTGTAGTACAAGTTAATGATGATCAGAAAAAATGGATGATTAAAGCTGGAGTTAAGAAAAAAAGAATAGCTTTTGTACCAAATACAATTCCTGAAGATGCTTTTAGAAAAATTGAGAATAAAAATTTTATAAAAAAATATAATTTGAAAGATAAAATTGTAATTTGTAATCTTGGTAGAGTTATGAAGTATAAAGGGTTAGATCAAGTAATTAGGGTTATGCCTCTGATAGTAAAAAAATATCCTAATGTTGTTTTGATTTCTATGGGAAGAGATAAAGATAATTTTACTGAGTATTGTAAAAATTTAGCTAAGAAATTGAAAGTTGAAAAGAATATTAGATTTTTAGGTGAAGTTGATGAGGATGATAAGTTAAGAGGATTAGATTCTGCTGATATTTTTGTTCTGCCAAGTGAATGGGAAGCTTTTGGTATTGTAACCTTAGAAGCTATGGCAAGGAAAACTGCAGTTGTTTCTACAGATACTGAAGGAAGTAAGTATTTGATTAAATCTGAAAATGGTATTTTGTATAAATGGAAGGATTTGATTAATTTAAGAAAAGGATTATTAGCTTTAATTAAAAATGATAAATTGAGAAAAAAGATGGCTAAAAATAATTATGAGAAATCTTTGAAGTTTAAAGAAGAAATTGTTGCTGTTGAATATTTAGAAAAGTTGTACTATAAACTGTTGAGGAAAAAATTATGATTTCGATTATTATTACTGCGTATAAAGAAGAAAAAACAGTAGGAAAGGCAATTGAGAGTTTTTTGAAGCAAAATATTAATGATGATTTTGAAATTTTAGTTGCTTGTCCAGATGAAGGTACTAAGAAAGTAATTGAAAGTTATTCTAAGAAAGATGAAAGAGTTGTTTGGGTTGAAGATCCCGGAAAAGGAAAGCCTATTGCATTGAATATTTGTTTTAAGAAAGCGAAAGGAGATGTTTATGTGTTAACTGATGGTGATGTTTATGTCTCTGAAAATAGTGTTAATGAACTTTTGAAAGTTTTGGAAGATGATAAAGTTGGAGCTGTTACAAGTAGGCCAATTTCTATTAGTCCAAGAAATACTTTGATGGGTTATTATTCTAGATTATTAACTGATGTAGGTGCACATGATACTAGATTGAAGTATGTAAGAGATGGGAAGTTTATTCCTTGTTCAGGATATTTGTTTGCAATGAAAAAATTGTTTGATAAAATTCCAGAAAATGCTTTGTCAGATGATGCAGTAATGTCGCATATGGTATGGGAAAAAGGGTTTAAGATAGGTTATGCAGCAAAAGCTGAAGTCTATGTAAAGTATCCAGATAGTTTTAAAGATTGGGTCTTGCAAAAGAAAAGATCTGCAGGAGGATATAATCAGTTGAAAGAATTTTTCCCTAAGCATAAAAGAATGAGGTCTTTTGTTCAAGAAATAAAAGAAGGGTGGTATAAACCATTTACTTATCCTAGAAATTTAAGAGAATTTTATTGGACAATTACATTGTATTTTGCAAGGTTATATTTGTGGGGAGTTATTTATAGAGATATTAATCTTAAGAAAGAAAGTTTTTCTAAAACATGGCAAAGAGTAGAAAGTACAAAATAAATAAAAAAAATTAATTAAATGGTGTAAAGATAAAAGAAATTAATTTATTAAACCAATTTTCTTCAGTTTCAGCTGCTCTACTTGGACCTGATAAATCTATACTTCTTGTTTCTTCTTCTTCGCTAGTTCCAAGTAATGTTGAATCTAGTTTTGAAAAAGAATTATCTTCTTCATCTCCAAATAGATATGCTGTTATACCTACTCTTTCATCGTCATCAGTTAATCCTGTACATTCTGAATCAGCTAAATCAATTTTACCATCACCATCATTGTCATAACCATCATTACATCTTGTTTCAATAATGTCTTCAGTTAAATCAGCTTCACTACTACATTCTGGATCATCAGCATCAATTAAACCATCATTATCATTGTCAAATGAATCTCCACAAGCATTTCTTTCATCATCATCTTCTATTGAAGTACAACCTCTATCTGATAAATCAATTAAACCATCTCCATCATTATCCAATCCATCTGCACATCTAATTGTTGAAGCTGTTTCTGTAGTAGTTGATGTTTCTTCAAAAAAGTCTGTATAAACCCATGTTAGCTCTTCTGTGAAAATGTTATCATCTTCATAACCTTCAGCAAGTTCTTCACCTGAATCAACAAAGATTTCTAAAGTAACTGTAACAGATTCTGCACCTTCTAATAGCTGATCTGAAAACTCTACAATTTCTAATGAACAAGTTATAGTTTCAGTTGTTCCTGCATCTAAACCTGAAATATCTATTGAATTTGCATCATATTCAGTGCTATCATTTTCATAAATTGTACAAGTTGTTACAAAAGTTTCATCTGTTGTTAGATCTTCATTTCCAACAGTTACATCAATTAACATTGTGTTTGTTGTAAGGGAAGTTGTTTCTAAGTTACTGATGAATAAGTTTGGATAAGTTGTATCAGTAGAAGGTTCTTCAGGATCTGAGGATGTTCCGCCTAATACTACTTCTTCTTCATAACCACCTGAACTTGAACTAACACATTCATCATCACTATTACATTCTTCACCACTATCACAGTCACTATCTGAATCACAACCACAATCTGCTACACAATCTTCACCAATGTTACATTCACCATCTCCACATTGAGGTTCTATACCAGAGTCATCTTCCTCTTCTTCTTCGGCTACATAAACACATTCGCCATCATCACATTCTTCATCATCATCGCATTCAGAATCTCTTGAACACTCTGCTTCTTCTTCTTCAGCTACACATTCATTACTTGAACAATCATAACCAGATCTACAATCTGAGTCACTAGCACATTCATAATCAGGGGTTAATGAAATAATTGCCATAACTGTAATAAAGAGAATTAAAAGCCCTAGAAGGACTCCCCAAAGAATTTTGTTTTTGTATAAGGGTTTTGATACGCCAGAAATTTGCATACATTTTTTTATTGTAGCAGAATCTACCCCACTCTTTGTAAGAGCTTTTTGAATTTCTGAAGGAGAATATCCTTTTGATTGGTAAGTCTTAATATAATTTAATACTTTTTTTTCAATTGTAGAAAGTTCTTGTTTATTTATATCTGCCAAATTTTTACACCCCTTATTAAATATTATAAAAGGATATTTTTTATATAAAGGTTTTGTTTTTATTATTTAAAGAAATCTGAAATTTGTGGGATAGGATCATTTTTTATTTGTATGTTCATTTCTTTGGGAAAACATCTTCTGTAAGATTGCCATAAATATCTTTCATCAAGAAAAACAATAATCCCTTTATCTGTTTCACTTCTAATACATCTACCAGCACTTTGTAAAGTTTTTATTATTGCAGGGAAAACATATGCATAATCCCAACCTCTAGAAAATCTTCTGTCATAATAATCAATTAATTCTTTAGTTTCTAAATTTGGATGACCTAAAGGTAAACCTACAACTATTACAGCTTTTAATAAATCTCCTGGTAAATCTATTCCTTCTGAAAAACTTCCACCAGCTACAGCTAATAATATTGCACCTTCATCTTTGTAACCTTTGAATCTTTCTAATAAATCTGATCTTTGTTCTTTTGTGTATCTTGAATCTTCTAAGAATATTGTTTTGTCTGATAAGTCTTTAATATATTCATTTATTTCGTCTCTTAATTTGTAAGATGGAAAAAAGATTACCACATTTCCTGGAACCTTGTTTGAAATGCCTGTAGAATGTTTTGCAATTTCTTCATACATTAATTTACTTCTTGATTTATATTTCGTTGAAGTTTTTGGTAAAATTATATTTTGTCTGTTTTCTTGAGGAAAAGGGTTCTCAAGTTCCATGATTGTACAATTACTAGAATTGAAACCTAAAAGATCTTGATACATGTCTAATGGAGTTAAAGTTCCAGACATTATTATTATTGAGTGAGATTCTTCGATTAAATCGTTCATTACAAAAGCAGGATCTAAACATTTGTGAGCTAAGTTAATTTTAACTTTTCCATTCTTTGTGAACTCTTTTGTTAAAATTCTAGTATAACCCTCGTCTGGACCTAACCAATTTTCCATGAATAATGCTACTGATTGAGTAAAACTTCTTCTTTTTGTTTCTAAAATTTGTTCAGATACAAATGAAAAACTTCCCATTAACTCTTCATAATTTGAAATGTCTTCTACCTTAGATTGAAAATCTCTTTTTGCAGTAATTGATTCCATTTTGTCAAAAGGGACTTTTTCTTTAGCAAGCTTTTGTAATTGTTCTTTTAGGTCGTATAAACTTTCTGAAATTTCTTTGTGGCCTAAAGATTTTGTTTCCTTTGCAGCATAGTCTAAAGTAATTGTGCTTAAGTTTGAACTTAAAATATCTCTAGCTCTGTAGGGGATATTGTGGCCCTCATCAAAAATTATAATACAATCACTAAGGTTTTTGTTTATTCTTTGTAATAAATTATTTCTGATATGAGGATTAAGCATATAGTTGTAATCTGCAATTATGACTTGAGATTTTTTTCCAAGTAAACAAGCAGTCTCGTAGCTACAAACATCAGAATTAAAACAAATAGAATTTATTTCTTCAACATGTAAAGGAGATTGAGCTTTTAATTTATCTAATACATTGATTACAGTTGGAGATAATTTATTTTTAATCTTAATATTGCTAAAATAGGGACAGTTGTCTTTTTCTCTTAAATCTTTACAATATTCAAAAAATTCTGAAGAACTTAATAAATTAATTCCAGATTGGTTACACATTCCCTTTTTTCCAATTAAATCTACAACTACAAAACTAAGATTGTGTTTTTGTTTCATATCCTTTAAAGTTTCTACAGCAATTAAATGTTGAGTATTTCTTGAAGTTAAGAAGAAAATAGTTTTTTTTGGTTCCTCTTTTAATATATATGTTAGAGCTGGTGCAAGTGCCGAAATAGTTTTTCCAATACCTGTAGGAGCGTGTAAAAGTAAATTGGTTTTGTTTTTTATTGTATCATGGACTACATTCATTAAATTTTCTTGAGTTTTTCTTGTCTTTTCATAAGGAAAATAGTAATTCATATGGAGTTTGAAGATTTTAGATTTATAAGAATATGTGTTGTTTTCTGAAAATCTTTCAGTTTTTTTTGGTATAGCTTTTTTAATTACAGTATTTTTTTATAGTATAAAGCTATTTTTGGCTTATATGAAGAGAAATGTGATACTAATGGGTGGGAAAACACATGTTGTTTCTTTGCCATCAAAATGGATAAAAAAATATAATATCCAAAAAGGTGAAGAACTAAATATTGAAGAAATTGGAGATTCTATTATTGTAAAAACTGGAAAGAATGTAAAAGGTGATGAATTAATTGTAAATGTTGAAAATTTAGAAAAAATGTTAGGGAGAACTGTTGGTGCAATCTATAAATCAGGATATGATCAAGCAAAAATAGTTTATGATAATGAAGATCAATTAAAGGTTATTGAAAATACATTACAGAGAACTTGTATTGGTTTTGAAATTGTAAAACAAGGTGAAGGTTTTGTTATTGTAAAGAATTTAGCAAGTACAGATAAAGAAGAGTTTGATACAGCATTGAAAAGAATCTTTTTTAGCTTGGAAATAATGGGGAATAATTTGTTTGATGCAAAAAATAAAGAAGAATTAATGGAAGTTATTAAAAAAGATGATCAAGTGAATAAACTTTCAGATTTTTGTAGGAGAATTTTGAATAAAGGTGAAATCAAATTAATTGTGAAACCAAATGTTGTGTATTATTTAGTTGAACAATTAGAAAGAGTTGGAGATGTTTATAAAAAGTTAGCAAAATATGCAATTGATAATCAAATGAGTGTAGGTTCTAAAAAATTATTGAGAGATATTAATCTTCTTTTAGTTTATTATAGAGAAATGTTTTATTGTTTTAAATTAGATAATGTTGAAGAATTTTATAGGATGTTTGAATTTCTTAGTGGAAGGTTAGCTGATTTTAAAGAAAAAGGTTATTCTGAGGATTTGTTATTGCAAGAATTTTTATTAGAATATATCTTTGATTTGAATGGGGCACTAGTTACAATAAAGCTTTGATTGGTGTTGAATTTAAATAATACATTAAAGGATCTCTTAATTGAGTTAAACCTGTTTCTTTAATACTTTCAAGAGTTGTTTCAATAAATCCTAAAAAATTTTCTTTATCGTCTTTTGCAAAGAAACTACCTATCTGGAATGTTGGGCATAGGACTCTGTAAATGTGTCTGTTTCTAAGATCTATTTTTCTACCTTCAATTTCTGATCTATGTTCTAAATATTTTTTTATTGAAGATTCATCTTGTGGAGCATTTGGATGAGTTCTAAAATTTTCTATGTCTAAAGAAGGATAATGTAAGGCTGCAGTTTCTAAATCAATAATTGTAGCATCATCTAAAACATTTGTTGGATAAAAATCACAATGACAAGTAACTTTTTCACCTTCTTGACTTGCTAATAGTTTCTTGAATTCATAAAGTAAAGGTTTGGCTTCTTCAAAATTTCCTAATCTTTCAATTAACCTTCTGTTAAGTTCTGATAAAGGATTATATTCTGGAAGTTTTAATTTTAAAGAATGTAATCTTGCTAAAGAAATCATAGTTGCTTTTGTATTCTCTTCATTTATTCTTGAATCTAAATTTTCTGCTGCTCTTCTAAATGTAATTAATATTTCTTTGTCTTTAGTGTAATATGTTACTAATGCGGGAGTGTAAAGTTTATTTACTGAAGTTGATTTGTATGCTTCTGAGAGAACATAAGATTCTTTTCCTAAGTTATTTCCTCTTTTGATTATAACTGTTCCTCTAAGTTCTTCTGAGGCAATGATTTCTAAAACTTCGTTTCTAGATTGACCTATTCTATGTAAGTTCTCTTTTTGATTTTCAATAATCTCTTGCCAAGCATTTTGTGCTTCTTCTGTTCTTGATGATTTACTTAAGGATAAAGCATGAGCAAGTTTTATTTCTAAAGAAGGATTATTATTTATAATCCTAGGCCATATTTTTTCAAAAGGTGTAGATTCGTCACCAGCTTCAAGACAAGCATAAATATATTCAAATTGTGAGGTAATATTTTTTTTAGATCTAATTTGATATAATCTTTTTAATAAAGGGGCAGAAATGAATTTTATAAAAATAGATTGGTCTGATATTTTTTCTTTTTGAGTTTCAAGATATTTTGAATATTGTAATATTCCTAAACCTAATTCACCTTTCATTAAATGTAATTTTGCTTTGTCTTCTTCAATACTATGAGGATTAGGAGGATTAAGTCTTTCTTCAGCAAATTCAATTAAGGATTCAAGACTTTCAGGAGATGGATTAAACATGTGTCTTGTTGTTAATGCAGATCCAGTTGTTAAAGTTGCTAATAAATTGATTAATCTTGGTTTTTTTATAAAAGCTAAAGCTTGTAATGTTAAATTTGTGCAGAATGATATTCCTAAGGTTTCTAGAATTAATTTTGTAGAACTAGAAGATATGTAACTTGAAGGATCTAAACCAAATTTACTGAACTCTTCTAAGTTTGGATTAATTTCATTTAAGAAAGTGTATGTGGTGTATAAACCAGCTAGAAGTAAAGTAGTTGTTTTTTTGTATTTAATAGGTAGATCAAGTAAATCTTCTATTTTCATAAATTCAGAAATAATTTTTTTATTTAAATTTATATATATCCTTTATTTTCAGCTAATGTTAAGCCGGTAATAGTTCTTTCGTCTATAATGTTCCCAGTATTGATTAAATTTTTAATTTGTTTTATGTTGAATGTAGATACAGATTCTATAATATCTCTGTTAAAATCTTGGATTCTTTCACCAACTTCTATGAAGAAATAAAATTTCTCTTTTTTGTTCATTGAAATATCTGGAAAAGTGTTACCAATTCTTTTGATATCTAATACCTTGAAACCTGTTTCATCTTCAACTTTTCTTCTAATAGCCGAAAGAGCTAGTTCTCCTTCCTTTATCCAACCACCAGGAATTTCCCAAGTAGGCTTATGCCAAAGAACTCTTTTAGTTTTTATTAAGATGATCTTACCTTTTTTTATTACAACAGCAGCAACACCATTTCTAATTGGGTCAATAAATAGTTGTTCAAATATTTTTCCTGTAGGAGTAGCAATCTTAGCTAATTCAATATTTATTTCTTTAGAAGAAAAAAGCCTTTGGCTATCTAATATTTTCACCTTAAGCTAATTGCAAGATTTTTCTTTTAAAAAGTTTGTGTAGAATATTTCTTTAACAAAAAGTTTAAAGATCTATTTTGATATTTTTTCTTTTTTGTGCATCAAAAGTACTAACAATGTCAATTACATATTTTCCTTCGTCAAGCTTGTAAATTAAAGGTTTACCCTTGAATAAATCAATTAAATCTAATTCATATTTACCAGCTCCAGTAATTTTAATACTTTCAAAATCTAGAATTACAGGGGCTTCATTATCTTTGTTACCAATTATGTCAAGAACATCTTTTTCAATTTTTTCTTTGTCCTTAGGAGAAAGGTTTTCTGTTAGTTCTTTTGCTTGCTCAATAGAAGTTTTTTTTACAAAGAAAAAGAACTTACTACCACAATTACAACCTTGTAAAAGTTCTTTACAACCAGCTGGATACAGTTTTCCACATCTTACACATTGGTGAGGCATTATTTCCCGTTCCTTTTTCTTTTAGTCGTTTTTTTAATGTTGTGAGTTAAAAGTTCAATCTTATCTGGATTTCTTTTAATCTCTTTAACAATATTTGCAGGACCTATGATAGTTAAACTGTCTCTATCACCTACAAGCCATTTTGTAAATAATTGTTTTAATTGTTGAAAATTATCTTTGTTTTTCTTTTCCTGGTTTATGGTGCAAAGTTCAATTCCTCTGAATTCTTTGCTTACTTCTTCCATAGTCTTTTGGATTAAAGCTGCTTCTTCTTCTGGTTTTAGACGACCTTGCATTAGAACAATCTTGTTCTTTTTTACTCCAGTAAGTAATTTTGCAATTCTTCTATTTGAAGAGAGTGGCTCAATTTCACTGAATGGAATGTATTGTAATGTTAACACTTTTTCACCTCATTAATGTACTAAATCAAACAATGCCTCATAAAGTTCATCTATATTTTTTCCTTTATTAGCAGATATTCCAACAATTGGATATTGTGGGAAAGCTGATTCAATCTTTTTTATGTTAGACTTCTTTAAATCAGTTTTGTTTGCAGCGATAAGAACTGGAACATCTCTAGCTGCAAGATTACCAATAATAGTTATGTTTACTTGCGAGTATGGGTTTTCTGTAGAATCTAAAACAACAACAACACAATCCATGTTGTCTAACCATTTAATTGCATCAATAACTCCCTTTGTTGCTTCTTTTGCTCTTTCTCTAGCATTTTTTTTATTCATTTTATGCTTTAAGAAATCTTCGTAGTCAATTTTTGTAGCAATACCTGGAGTGTCAACTAAATTGAAAGTTAGTTGTTTTCCTTTCTTTTTTATATTAATATTTTCTTGAACTTGAACTTCTCTAGTTTCATGTGGAATAGCTGAAGCAGTACCCATTTCTATTTCTTCACCAAGCCAATCTTTACAAATTTTGTTAGCTAGTGTTGTTTTTCCTGCGTTTGGAGGTCCGTATAGACCAATTTTTAGATGTTTTTTCTTTTTGAATAAGTTAGGTAGAACCCTACTAAGAATCTTTTTTAATTTTTTTATCATTTGGCACTCCTCTTTTAATTATAAAGAAATTGTTTATAGTGATTTATATAGATTTCTGTGATTTATTCATATTTTAACTTGTTTCGCATTATTTTGGAAGCTGTTATTTGAAACAAAACCTTTTGTAATGAAGCTCCAAATTTGTTTGCTTCTAAGCTGGAATGGATTGAAGATTGAATAAGTCTATTTTCTGAATCTCTAGCAAAAGTTTCTAAGGCTTTGTTTAATGGGATTCCAAGTTTGTATTGGTTTTTTAGTTTTTTTACAAATGGATTTAATTCCTTGTAATCTTTTTCTATGTTTAGGATACTTGTTCTGTTTAATTCTTTTGTAAATTTGAAGAATTGAGTTTCTAATTTAATATCTCTTTTGAAAGATAAGAATATATCTATTAATGGAACAAACCACATGATTAGAACTCCAACTAAAATTAAAATTGAAAATAATATTGTGTTAGCTCTGAACAAATAAAAATTTGTAATTACTATAATTATTCCAATTATTATACTAAGAATATTTCCAAGCTTTGGTTTAAAATGGAAAATTAATTCTTTTGAGTATTTGAAAAGGTTTTTGAATTTTTTTAGAAATGTTTTGTTTAATCTGTACTGAGAAAGTAGAAGTTTAGATTTTCTATTAAAATAATTTTTTAAGTCTTGTTTATTTTTTATGTTATTTGAGAGATCTTCTAATAATTCTTGCATTTTTTTAGAAGGTGTAAAATTTGAAGTTTCTTCTAAAGCTTGAGTGAGACTATATCCAAATATATTTACAAGGTTGATTATCCTATTTATTTCAATGGAAAATGATTTGTAATTGTGTGAAAGCAAGATTGGTTTTAGAATGTCTTTTCCCTTTAATCCTGAGTTAGCTAGAGCAGATAAATGTGTGACTAAAAATGGATATTCTTCGTCGAGATTCTTTTTTCTTTTCTTCTTTAAATTAATTGGGTAATAAATAAATGTTAATAGTGAAAGTAATGATAAAATTAGGCCTGAGATTAATCCATACGAGAATGAATAGCTGTAAAATAAGAAAACTCCTAAAACTGTACCTAAAAATAAAAGTAAAAATGATGTAAATAAGCTAATACTTATGTAACTGATCGAAATTAATTTTATTCCAGAAGCTAATAAAGTCTTATGGATATTTGTACCAAAAAATGGAAAAGATTGAAGTATTTTTTCTGAAATAGGTTCAAAAAATAAATTTGTGATCTTTGCATATGTGTTTATGTGGATTGATTTTCTTTCTTTTTTCTTTAAAGATTGTTTTAGTTGATGTTCACTAATTTTTAATTCTTTAAGAAGATGTTTTTGTTGAATAATATTTATTTGACTTTTTTTTGGATTTACTTCTTTTTCAATTTTTTCTATTTCCTCAAGAATTAGGTTTAAGTGTGAGAGTTTTCTCCTTTTTATTGTTTCAGTTTCATATATCCCTGATAGTCTAATTATTTTGTTAGAACTTTCTTGGATTGTTTTAGACATATTTTTTCCTCTCTAATTTTACTATTTTTTTCATGTCTTTTAGAAGTTTTGAAATTTGTTCTTTATTTTTATCTTTGTATGATAATTCAACAATAGTTTCTGCAATCTGTTTAATATTGGTAATACTCATAGTAATCCTGCCTTTTTTAGAACTGCTACTGGGTTTTCATAATAAATTTTTATTATCTTTTTGAAGTCTTTTGGTTTTTGATTAATTCTTGATAATAAGGTTAAAAGTTTAGTTCTTAAATTGAAATCTTCCACTGCAATTGTTTTTCCTTTTGCTATAAAGAATTTACTGTTGTTTAGATTACTTAAGAATTGGTTGTTTGAAAATTTGAATATTTCAATTCCATCTTCCTTTATTGAACTAATTCTTCCATTTTCAATGTAACAAAGAATATTGTTGTTATTTTCTATATTTTCTGTTGATGCAATTACATTTGCAGTAGTTTGTTCTTTTTTGTAGTTTTCTAGGATTGCATAATCTTCCTCACCACAATAATCTCCAATAAATGTTGTTGTATAAGGATTTGGTTCGTAATCTTTTAAATTTGAAAGTATTTTTATGTGAGGTGGAAGGAAATAACTCATAGAATTGAGTATTGATGAATCATTAATGAAGAATATATTTTTCTTTGCTTCTATTGCCATCCATAAATAAGATAATATTGCAGGAGATAATTTGTTTTCATTGATTAATTGATTTGGAGAAATGGAAGTAGTTTGTTTTTTTATTATTTTGAATTTTGATTCTGTGATTGAATTTGGGTTATAATAAATAGTGATAGCTAAATTTTCATTTGAATATTGAGTTTGGGATTCTAAGTTTGAAATATCTTTTTTACATAAAATAGCTAATTTTCTTAGAATTAAGTTTAATTCATTCTCTTTTAACATAATATCAGTAGATAAATTTTCAAAAAGTTTGTGTTTTACTTGGATTGATGTATCAAAATTGATCTCTGATATAAATGGATCTTTGATTAAAGCTTCTATTTTCCCAAGGCCAATGAAATTTTTATGGATTAAATAAGATATTTTTTGACTTGTATTTTCAGATAACCTTAAATCTGTTTCAGAGATAATTAATTTTGTAATCTTTTCAATGTAGTCTTCAGAATCTTCTGGAGTTTCTAAGTTGATAATCTCGAAGATTCCTCTCTTTATAATCTCATATTGTTTCTCTTCTTCTTGATTTAATACCGGCTCTTTTAAGCTATAAAAATTACCTTGAATATTTGCTGTTGTTACTTCGCTAATTAATTCATATTCAACAGATTTAAAGTTTTCTGGAATCTCAGGAATCTTTATTGCTTTCTTTTTTGATTTAATGGATGTAGTTTTATGAATTAAACTTTGTAAATTGTTAAAAAAGCCCATGTTATTAAATTGCTTTTAAATGCTTAAATACTTTTCTGGTTTTTTATTTACAAAAATTATATAAAGAATTATGTAAAACATAATGGGGATGGAGGATGCTTTAGGTGCAAGAAAGGATAAGGTCTTCAGTTATTTGAAGAAGAAACCTTTAGTGTTAATCTATTTGATTTTAGCAGGTATTTTAAGTTATGGTGCATATATTAGAACCCGAAACTTAGAATGGTTGATTGATGTAACAACTGGAAAATATATTCCTATCGCTTTAGATCCATTTGTTTTTTTAAGATATGTTAGAACTATTATAGAGACGGGAAGTTTGATGGCTGTTGATACCATGAGGTATTTTCCAATTGGTTATACAGGGATGAACGAATTTAAAATTATGTCTTATGCTATTGTTTATCTATATAAATTTTGGAGTTTCTTTGATCCGAGTGTTACTGTTGAATATGTACATGTAATATATCCTGTTGTTGCTTTTATTCTAGGAACAGTATTTTTCTTTTTGTTGATGAAGAAAGTGTTTAATTGGAAAGTAGCTTTGTTGAGTACTTCCTTTTTAGCTGTTTTACCAGCATATCTATATAGGACTATGGCTGGTTTTTCTGATAAAGAAGCTTTTGCAGTTATGTTAATTTATTTAGGATTCTTTTTGTTTGTGTCTTTTTTTAAAGAGAAAAATTTTAAGAAAGCTATTGCTTATAGTGTAGGAGCAGGTGTTGCAGTGGCTGGAGCTATGTTAGTTTGGGGTGGGGGTGCCTTTATTGTATTGACTATTGGAATGTTTATGATTCTTATGGTACTATTAAACAAAGTTGATAAGAAAATTTTAGGATTGTATTCCTTGTTTATTTTATGCTTCTATATTACTTATAGAATATTTTTCCCAGAAAGAGCAATTATTGAATCTTTGTTAACTTCATATTTGACAGGAATTATTTTCTTAGCATTGTTCTTTGCTTTGATAAATTATTTCTTATTCACAAAGGATTTGTTGAAAATTAAAAGTAAAATTAAAATTCCACATTCTTTTGCAAGTTTATTAATTTTAGTTGTTTTAGCTTTTGTAGGTTTGTTAATCTTTGAAGGACCTAGTTTTTTTGTAGATAAATTAAGTTTCTTTTATACTCTTTTGACAGCTCCACAAACTTTTGATAGGTGGGCTTTGACTGTTGCAGAATCTCATCAACCATACTTTACAGATATTTTAGGATATTTTGGATGGTGGTACTTAGCTTTAGTTTTATCTGGAGGAGTTTTAATGTTCTATGAAACATTTAAGTCATTTGGAAAAGATGCTTATTATCTTAGTGCAGCTTTTGGAGTTTTTATTGTAGCTTTTATGTTAAGTAGATATTCATCATCATCAGCATTATTGAATGGAAGTTCAGGTCTTGCAATTGTATTGTATCTAGGATCTTTAATTGGATTTATAGGATATTTAGGTTATGTTATTTATGAAAAATACAAAGTTGATGAGAAAGTATTTTCAAAAATTAATTTAGGATATTTAATGGTTATAATCTTTTTTATGTTTACTTTAGTTGGTGCGAGAAGTGCTGTAAGATTATTGTTCATCTTTGCACCTGGTACAGCTATGTTAGCAGGATTTGGTGTATTTATTTTAGCAATATACTCTTGGAAGTTTAAGGATAAAATTGTAAAATATGGTGGAGTTATTTTGTTATTGTTTTTAGTTATTTTCTTGCTGAATGGTTTTGCAGAAAGTAGTTTAGCACAAGCTCAGTATACTGCTCCAAGTTATAATAACCAATGGCAATTAGGAATGAATTGGGTTAGAGAAAATACAGCTGAAGATTCTGTTTTTGCGCATTGGTGGGATTATGGTTATTGGGTACAAACTGGTGGAGAAAGAGCAACCTTAAGTGATGGTGGAAATGCAAGAGGTGCTATTAATCATTTTATTGGAAGACATTTGTTAACTGGACATAGTGAAACTGAAGCTTTAGAATTGTTAGCTGCAAATGAAGCAACACATGTTTTAATGATTAGTGATGAAATAGGAAAGTATGGAGCATATTCTTCGATTGGAGCTGATGCTGGTTATGATAGATATTCATATATTCCAAGTTTTAGTTTAGATGATAGCCAAAGTTTTGAAACCAGAAATGGAACAACATTAGTTTATACTGGTGGAATGTATTTAGAAGATGATTTTATTTACGGTGATATTTTATATCCTGCAAGTTCAGCAGCTGTTGCTGGAGTTATGGTTCCTGTAGAATTAGATGAAAATAATAATGTAGTTGGAGTTTCAGAACAACCTACTGCAGCTTTAATATTAAATGGTCAGTATAGTTATATTCCTTTGAAGTGTATCTTTTTGAATGGAGAGGAAATTACTTATGAAGGTGATGGTTTAGATGCATGTTTACAAATTATTCCGTCAATGAATAGTGGAAATTATAATCTGGTTGGAATGGGACTTTTCTTGTCTCCAAGAGTTTATCCAACAACATTTACACATCTGTATTTATTTGGTGAAGATTGGGATTACTTTGATTTAGTTTATGAAGATTCAGCAGGTTATCCTCTGATGTATTATGAAGGAAGAATAATTGGTCCTTTGAAGATTTGGGAAGTTTCATATCCGGATGATTTAAATATTCCAGAAGAGTATTATGGTACAGAAATACCTGAGGAAGTTACTAAAGTATGAAGGAACTATTTGATGAATTTGAAAAAGTAGGGTTTGAAAGAAAGAATTTGGTTCTTTTGGATACTTGTTTTATTTTTGATTTAATTTCTAGAGAAAAAGATTTACTTGATGGTTATGATTATGCATTGTCTAGTTTTACAGTTGAAGAATTGTTAAAGATAGGACATAGGTTGCATAAAATGAAAAGAGGATTGAGAAGAGTCCTTAAGAAATATAATTTTGTAATTGTAGAAACCCCTGTTCATATTGGAGATTGGGAAGGAGAAAAGGATTTTGTTAAGTCTGTTGATACAAAGTTGTTACAACATATTGCTGATGCTTCAGATGCAGTTCTTTTAGCTGTAGCAGTTAAAACTAATTCTATTGTGATGACTAAGGATAAACATCATTTATTTACTGTAGAGCTTGTTAACTATTTGAGAGATTCTGGTGTTAAAGTGTACAAGGAAATGAAGGATTTGAATGCATAATATTTATAAGAGGTAAGTTTTGGATTTTTTATATGAAAATTATGATAGGGATTGCTGTAATTATTTCCTTTTTTATAGTATCTTGGGTAACTCCATGGGTTATTAGCTATATGAAGAACTTAGGAGTTGTAGTAAAAGATCAACATAAAGAAAATAAACCACTTATTCCTATCTCAGGTGGACTTGCAGTATTTTTTGGAATATTTTTTGGAATTATGAGTGTTATTTTTATTCAAACATTTTATTATCATTCTGTTAGTATGGTGATTGAACTATTTGCATTTAGTTTGTCATTGTTTGCAATTACATTTGTAGGCTTTTTTGATGATATGTTAATTAGAAAAGATAAAGAGTCTAGTTTTGGATTAAAGCAATGGCAGAAACCTTTAATGACAGTTATTGCAGCTGTTCCATTAATGGTTGTTAATGCCGGACAAAGTCTAATGTATATCCCTTTCTTAGGTGTTGTTGATGTTGGTTTACTTTACACTTTCTTATTTATTCCAATTGGAGTAATCGGTGCTTCAAATATGGTAAATCTTTTAGGGGGATTTAATGGTTTAGAAACAAGTTTGGGAATTATTTATATTGGAAGTTTGAGTGTGTATGCATATGCTGTTGATTCACAAATTGCTGCAATAATTGGATTTGTAACTGTATTAGCATTGTTATCATTTTTATATTTTAATTGGACACCTGCAAAAATATTTCCTGGAGATTCTTTAACTTATTTGTTAGGAGGAGTTTTGGCGAGTATGGCAATCTTAGGAAATATAGAAAAAGCTGCTTTGATAGTTTCTATCCCTTTCTTTATCGAAATTATTTTGAAGTTAAGAGGAAAATTAAAGAAACAAAGTTATGGGAAAATTGTAGACGGGAGAATATATTCTTTGTATAACAAAATTTATTCTTTGCCTCATTTTTTTACAATTAAGGGGAGATATACAGAGAAGCAAGTTGTGTTTTTTGTTTGTTTTATAGAATTAGTTTTTTGTAGTGGATTGTTATTAATATGAAAGGAAGAGATTTTTTTAAATGGGGTTTAGCAGTTTTAATTTTAGTATTTTTAATTAGATATTTATTTCTGAGCTGGGGAGATTTATCTGAATATGAATTTAGTTTGAATATTGGATTGTTTTTGTTGTCATATTTGTTTGTAATTGCACACTTAATTTTTGTAGCTTTAGGCTGGGGATTGATTCTAAACCTGTTGGAAAAGAATAAATTGAGTTTGTTGAAAGGAATTAGAATTAGGACCTTTGCAGATTTCGGTAGATTTGTTCCTGGAAAAGTTTGGTTAGTTTTAGGAAGGATTGAAATGTGTAAAAAGTTTGGTCTGAGAACAAGTACTGTAACATTTAGTACATTAATGGAAGTTTTTATGAATCTATTAAGTGCATGTTTGTTAGCAGTTTTAATTTTTATTTTATTTGTTGGAGGAGAACTAAGCCAGTATAGTTGGTATTTTGTAATCTTTGTTCCTATATTATTGATATTTTTACATCCTAAGTTATTTAATTGGATTATGAAGTTTTTGAGTAAATTAATAAAAAAAGATTTTGTTAAAATTAAAGCAAAATATTATTATCTTTTATCTTTACTCTCAGTTTTTGTTGTAGCTTGGTTATTGTTAGGAGTTGGATTTTATTTGATGGTTAATTCTTTGTATGCAATTGGTATTAGTAGTTTGTTGCCATTGACAGCAGTTTTAGCAGTGTCATGGGTTTTTGGTTTTGTTATGATCTTTGTTCCAGCTGGTATTGGATTTAGAGAAGTTGCTTTGTCATATTTGTTGACTTTCTTTTTACCAGAGCCTGTAGCAGTACTTGTTGCAATCTTAGCAAGAGTTTGGTTGATCAGTGGAGAAATATTAACTGCCTTTATATTCTGGTGGATTAGATAGTTTCTGTTGCCATAATGTTTAAAAATCTCTTTGTAAGTATAATTTGTTATGAAAGTTGAAATTGAAAAAATTGACAAGAGTTTACCCACTCCAAAATATAAATATCATGGAGATGCAGGGATGGATGTTTATAGTGCTGCAAGTTGTACTATTCCTGCTGGGGCTTGGAAAGTAATTCCCTCTGGTTTAAGGTTTGCTGTTCCATATGGTTTCGAAATGCAAGTTAGACCTAGAAGTGGTTTAGCTGCAAAACATGGAATCTCAATGGTGAATACTCCCGGAACTTTAGATCATCAATACAGAGGAGAGTTAAAAATTATTTTAATTAATCATGGTGATGAAGGATTTGATGTGAAAAAAGGAGATAGAATTGCTCAAGTTGTTTTTAATAAAATAGAAATTGTACATTTGGAAGAAGTTGAATTTTTAGATGAAACCGATAGAGGTGCTGGTGGTTTAGGAAGTACTGGTTTAAGAGATTAGAATTTATATTCTAAATATATTACTCTTGGTTCAGATCTAATGCCAGGATACATATTTTCATTTAGACTTGAATATTGGTTTATTGAAATACTTGGACTAATGTTTAAAGAATGATTTTCAGTTAAATAATTTAAATCTTCATATCTAAAGGAATTATTTTCTGGGAAATAATTTAAATTTAATATTGTTGGAGAAGTTATTCTAAATCTTTTAGGTAATTTATTTTGGGATAAATCTTTTAGATTAAAACTTGTTCTAGTAGTTAAATTTATGTCTTGTGGTTCTTCTGCAAGTGCAGCTCCAAGAAGTAATAAGGTTAGGCTTTTCATCTTATTAGCTATAGGTTGAAATATCTTTAATAAGTTATTTTATGATTTTTTGAAAATTTTTCAAGTTTAACTGTAAATATTTCAGAAAAACAGAATATTTTTGAAATTTTTTCAGAATTTATTTTAATGCTGCTTTAATCTTGTCATCTGTCCAACCTTTTTTCTTTAATGTTTTTGCAATTGTTTCGTCGCTGATCTTTTTTTCTCTTGCTTTTTCAATAAAAGAATCCATAGAACTTTTTGGTTTTGTTTCAGTTTTTCCTAAATCTTTTTTCTTGAATATTTTATCTTTAAAATTTATTAGAACTAAAAGCCCAACTGCTAGAATTAAAATAATTATTACATAAAGGAATATATTCATAGTTGCACAATCTTCAGGACAAGAATCTTCATCTTCTCCTAATGTTGAACAAACTCCATCACCACAAATATAACTCGGTTCCTCTTCTTCTTCCTCTTCAAAAACAATTAAAGTTATGAAATCATCTAAACTGTATCCTTCTGGAGCTAAATAATAATAATTTGAATTTGTATTTGATGAAACAGAATATGTGTAGGTTATCATTGAACTTGAACTTGAATCTGGAGTTACAGAATAAGAAACATCACTTGTTGGAATTATTTCATATAGGTATCCATCCACATCTTCATTTGAATCAATTTCTTTGTGGATAAATGTATAAGTTGTTGTTTCTCCACCATAAGTGTGAATGTTTATTGTTTTTTTTCTACCTTCTAGATCTACAGCTTCTTGCATAAAATATATGTCAGATTCATCTCCTAAAGAAGAAGGGATGTCTGATGGTTCAACAATTAAGGAATCTGAAAATGATTCTGAGAAAGCAATTATCCAAATTTCATCAGATAATAATGTTTCAACAGAAGTTAGTAAAGTGTCTTCATCTGTAAATGTAAGTTGGTCTTGGTAAGATTCTAAAGTTTCTATATTATTATTTACATTATTTAATTCATCTAACATAAGTAAAACTTGATATTCATCTGTAGTTGAGTCTGTATAAGAATCATATCTTTCTAAGATTGTTGTAATTAAAGATTCTGCACTATAAATGTCATCACTACTAACTATTTCAAAATTTCCTGAAGTTGATAAATCTAAAAATGAAAGATCTATAGTATATTCAGAGTAATCTGTAAAAGCTAATTCTAAAGCTGACAAAGGAATGTCAACATAAGCACCTAAACTTAAATCTTGTGCTTCAATGTAAGTTATGTTTGCTGTAGGGCTAATTAAATCATAGAATACTGATGAAGATTGTGTAACACCATTGTATTCGTATGTTAATGACAAGTTACTAATAGTTAAGGATCCAGCTGTTGCTGAACTAATCTCTATAGGGACACTACAAATGTCTGTTTTACAAATTCCTGAATAAGGTTCAGATCCAACATAATATTTTACTCCAGTTATAACAGCATCAGTAAAAGTTTCCCAATCTTCTAAATTTGCAGTACCAGTTAATTGAGAATCATATTCTGCTGCTTGTGCATAAATTACAAAATTACTAAAACCTGTTTCTTCACATAAACTATCTTCAACTGTTGGACAAGTAAAACTTGTTGTAGTTGATGCAGAAGTATCTAAAGGTAAATTGTAAATGTATTCTTCTTCATTAAATTCTCCTTCAGAATAAATACAAAGCATGTAAATTCCATCAATAGAATAAGATAAATCAATTTCACATGAACCTTGAGTTTCTGGTAAATCACAAGAATCAGCTCCTCCACTCCAACCATAGTTAGGTTTTCCTGTTGGTACTGAAAGAATAGTAGCTTGGATGTCACCATATGTTCCAACCTTTTCATATTCAGCAGTAATTTGGAAATTTTTACTTGCTGGTAATTCTAAGAGTTCACAATAATAAGTTTCATTATCTTGGATATAGCCTGTACTCTCTGTATTTTCATCTAAGTCAATTGATTTTAGTAAATCTTCAGAGTATCCAGTAAATGAACCAATGTATAACCAATCAGCATTTCCTTCTCCACCAACATCCATTGAAAGATTTGTTAAATATGAAGATGATAAATCAGTACCTGTTAATGAAAATGAAGCTGTTTCAATTTCAGCATATCTTGGAATTTGTAATCCAATTATTTTTGTTCCAGCTTCTGTGAATTCAATTGTTTTTGTTGCTTCACTGTTTGTAGCTTCGTATCCAAGGTCATCATAAATAAGAGAATAATTTTGTGAATTTAATAAATCTAAAATATTGTAAGTATAAACAGTGTCATCTATTGTTACAGTAAGTTCTTCTTCAGGAGAAAAATTTTCGTTTAATGTTAATGATATTGTTCCTTCAATTGCTGTGTTTGTTGCATATTTGTTTGCATCTAAATCTAATTCAAGGTTTGCAGCAGGAATTGTATAAGTTATAGTTTCTACTTCTTCTTCCTCTTCTTCTTCTACAAGCTCTTCCTCTACTGTTTCTTCAGTTGTCTCTTCTTCAGTAGTTGTTTCTTCTTCTGAAGTTTCATCAATAGTCTCTTCAGTTGAATTCTCTTCTAGAGTTGCAAATCCTGTATATTCTACATTCATTTGAGATGCAAAAAGAACTGTTGCCACTAATAGTACTAATGCAATATAATGTTTAGTTTCCAAGTATTGACACCTCTATTTTAATAAAATGGGTTTTGTATATATAAAAGGTTTTTGGATTGTATTGATTCTAATTTATGATAAATTTTATAAATGCTCATTTTATTCTAGGTAGGATGACTGACAAGATTAGGGGAAAAGTTAGAGATATTTATTATAAGAATCATAAGAAATTATTTTTCTTGCCTATACTGTTAGTAGTAATTGCTTTGATAATTTTAAGTACTAGTTATATTACAACTGGAGATTTTATTGATAAAGATGTTTCTTTGAAAGGAGGATCCAGTGCAACAATATATAGTAGTGAGAGTTTTGGTGATCTTGAAACTCAATTAAATGAAAAATATCTTGATTATGATTTTGCAGTTAGAGAACTTGATGAGTTTGGAACTGGTTTGCAAATGGGTATTGTTATTGAAACTGGAGAAATTGAACCTGATGAGTTAAAAGAAATTTTAGAAGAAATAACTGGTATGGAATTAACCTCTGATAATTTTTCTGTTGAGTTTGTTGGAAGTAGTTTAGGTGAAAGTTTCTATAAACAGATGTTGTTTGCAATTTTGTTAGCTTTCCTATTTATGGGATTAGTAGTTTTTATTACTTTTAGAATGTTTATACCATCAGTAATTGTTGTGTTTGCAGCTTTTGGAGATATGGTTTGTACTTTAGCATTTTTGAATTTATTTAATTTTCAATTATCAACAGCTGGTATTGCAGCAATTTTATTATTGATAGGTTATTCTATTGATACTGATATTTTATTGACAACAAAAGTTTTAATGAGAAAAGAAGGAAGTATTTTTGATAGATTATATACTGGTATGAAAACTGGTATAACAATGACAGTAACTACCTTTGTAGCTTTATCTGTTGGATATTTTGTTTCTACTTCTTTGATTTTGAAACAAATGTTTTTAATTATTCTTATTGGTTTAGCATTTGATGTAATTATGACTTATTGTATGAATGCTGGATTGTTAGTTTGGTATGCTAAGAAAAGGAGGAGAATGAGTTGAATTTTAAGAAATTTTTTACCATTAGAGTTTGGATTTTAATAGTTGCTATTATATTAGCTTTGATTGCAATTTCTCCAAATCCATGGGCAGAAGGTATTGAAGTAAGTTCAATTGATTCTCAAAGTGAATTAGCAGGTTATGGTTTATCTATTGGTGATGAAATTTATTCTATTGGAGATTATACAATAACTTCAATAACAGATGTATCTGATGCTTTAGAAAGTTATCAATATGATTCTCAAGAAATTAGTGTAGAAACTAGTGGTGGGGAAATTAGTTATATAATTACAAATGATTTAGGTTTTATATTAAATGAAAGTTTAGTTATTTTATCCAGTGAAACTGAAGGAGTTGAAATAAATAGTGTTCTTGAAAAAATTAATGATATCTCAATTAATAGTTATGAGGATTATGAATTGGTTTTAGATGAGTTGTTGCCTAAACAAAGTATTAAGATTGAAAGTGATGAAGGTTTGATTGCATATTTATCTAGAGAAGTTCCTGATTTTTCTGTTGGTGAAGCAGATACAAGTAATTTAGTTTATGGTTTAGATTTTACTGGAGGAACAAGAGTTCTTTTACAGCCTGTTAGTAATGATGAAGAAATTACTGATGATGATATCTCTACTTTAATTGATGTTTTGAGTAATAGGTTGAATGTTTATGGTTTATCAGATATGAAAATTAGAAGTGCTGAAGATTGGGAAGGAAATAAATATGTTTTAGTTGAAATTGCAGGAGTAACTGAAACTGAAGTTAGAGATTTGATTTCACAACAAGGTAAATTTGAAGCAAAAGTTGGAGATGTTTTAGTTTTTGAAGGTGGAGAAAATGATATTGTTTATGTTTGTAGAAATGATGGGACCTGTTCAGGTGTAAGAACTTGTGATGAAATTGAAGGTGGTACAAGTTGTCAGTTCCAATTTGCAATTACTTTAAGTCAAGATGCTGCAAACTTATTTGCTGGAGCAACAGAAAATTTAGATATTGTTGTTTCTGAAGATGGTGGAGGTTCTTATTTGAATGAAACTATTGATTTTTATTTAGATGGTGAGCTAGTAGATAGTTTGAATATTGCTTCTAGTTTGAAAGGACAAACAACTACATCAATTGCAATTTCAGGTCCTGGTTATGGTTTAACACAAAATGATGCTTTAGATGATGCTTTGTCAAGTATGAATACATTACAAACAATTTTAATTACTGGGTCTTTGCCTTTTGATATTGAAGTTGCAAAGATTGATACTGTGTCTCCTATTTTAGGAGAAAGTTTTTTACGAAATGCTTTACTTGTTGGTTTGATTGCAATTTTATCTGTTGCAGTTGTTTTATATTTAAGGTATAGACAAATTAAAGTTGTTATTCCAGTTTTGATTGCTATGCTTAGTGAGTTATTTTTAATTTTAGGTTTTGCTGCAGTTGTTCAGTGGAATTTAGATATGGCAGCTATTGCAGGTATAATTGCTGCTGTTGGAACTGGTGTTGATGATCAAATTGTTATTTTAGATGAAACAGTTAATGGTGAGGATCAAAGAGGAAATTGGAAGGATAAAATTAAGAAAGCTTTCTTTATTATCTTTGTAGCTTATGCAACTACAGTCGCTGCTATGATTCCGCTTTGGAATGCTGGAGCAGGATTGATTAGAGGATTTGCTGTTACAATTATTGCAGGAGTTACTATTGGTGTTTTCTTAACAAGGCCAGCATTTGCTTCTTTAGTTGAAAAATTATATCAAGAAGATTAAATGGGATTAGTTTATATTGTTGGAAGAGAATTTTTTAGAACTGGTAAAACTTTTTTAGATGAATTAAGAAGAGAAAGAGAAGTATTAAGAAATAAATCTGATTTAGTAGTTGATTGTGAAGTTTCTGTTTATAGAAAAGATGAAAGGTTATTTTTAGTGTATTCTAATAAAAAAAATTATAATCCTTGATATATTCTATTTTCTTTTAAGTAGGTATTTAGATCTTTAATTTTACCTTTTGTAATCTTTTCTTTTCTTCTATATCCTGAAAATGATAATGAAAATATTATCATTGAAAATGAACCTAATATTGAAGATAATAGATAATTATCAACAGCTTCAAATTTTTCAGTTTGTTCAATTAATTTAGGGTCTTGAAGAATAGTTTCTTTTCTATCTTCTAAATGTTTTAATTCATTATTTAATTTTTGATAGTGGACAAGAGAATTATTAACTTCTAATAATAACATATCATAGTCTCCATCTATTTTATGAATTGGTATTTTCATTTCTATACTGTTCATAACTTTAGATTCAAGATCTTCTATTTTTTCATTATTTTCACAATATTCTAGAAATGCAGGATTATCTTTTATTTCTAAAAATGGGTTTATTGAATTATAAATTTCATATGAAGTAAAAAGAAGACTTCCTAAAAAAGCTGTACCTGCAAAATATTTTTTAATTTTTGATTTTTTTGCTTCTTTTTGTGATTTTTCTAAAGATACTAATGCTCCTTGATAGTTGTTTTTTAGTTCTTCTCTATGATTTGTCATAAAGGAGATTTTTTTTTGTTTATTTATAAGTTTTCTGTAGCATTTAGAAAAGTATATAAGGAAATAGAGGTTGTAATTGACTAGAGGTGTTACTCAATGGCAAGTGTAGAAAATCAATTATTATTAATAGCATACATAACTTTAGCAGCTGTGATTGCTATGATTTATGGAATGAGACGAATATTTATCCTAGAAAATAAAATTGTTAGGTTAGAACAAACTATTGTGGGTAAAAGAAAAGCTATTCCAAAAAAAGGAAAAAAAGTTACAAAAAAGAAAAAGAAAAGAAGATAAAATTATTCTTCAAATTCTAATAATGTGAAAGAATCATATTCTTTTATTTGATCCTTTCCATTTAATTTGTTTATGCTTAACATAAACGCAATTTCTATTAAGTCACCACCTAATCTTTCTACTAGTTGAGCTGCGGCTTTAGCAGTTCCGCCTGTAGCCAACACATCATCAACTAATAAAATTCTTTCCCCAGGTTTTATTGAATCCTTATGGATTTCAAGACCATCTGTGCCATATTCTAATGAGTACTCTATTCTTTCTGTTTCAAAAGGTAATTTGTTTGGTTTTCTAATTGGAATGAAACCTTTTCCAAGTGTTTGAGCTAACATTGCTCCAATAATAAATCCTCTACTTTCTACTGCTGCTATTTTGTCAATTTTTCTTCCTTTGTATCTTATCTCAAAATATCTAATCAAGTTTCTGATACTTTTTGGATCTAATAGAAGAGGAGTTATATCTTTGAAATTAATTCCTTCTTTTGGAAAATCAGGAACTGTTCGAATTTTATTGATTAAATTTTCCATAAAGATAGTTTAGAAGGAGGAGTTATAAATATTATTGTTATCGTTAGTAGTCAATAGGGTCTATTTCTTTTAACATTCTCTTTGTTGTTGCTATGTTTTTTTTGCTATTTGAATAAATAGTGAATAAGTGTGTTCTTTTATCTATTTTTGAATTTTTATTTACTCTTATGTATAAACCTGCTGTTTTGTCATCAGGAGCACCAGCTAATCTAGCTAGTTTTGCAATTTTTTTATTGTCAATTCCTTTTACTTTCCCTGATCTCTTTGCTTTAACATTGTAAAAGTGTTTTGCTTGTGGGATTACTGGCCTTTTTAGTCCTCCTTGTTCTTGGATGATTTCTCTAAATTTTTTATAAGCTAAACCTGATTCTAAAGTTTTAATTGCTTTTTTTCTAGGATTTTTTTCTTTAACTAGTTTTAATATTTCTGTAGCTAAGAAAATTGATTTTGCTCTTAAGTCATTAGGACCATCTCCTTTTAGTACAGAAATTACATCTCTAATTTCTAATGCTGGACCAATTCCATTACCAATAGGAAATGAACCATCTGTTAAAACTACTTTTATTTTTATGTTTAGTTCTTTTGCAATTTTTTCAAACGATTTTTTTAAATTTTTAGCTTGTCTTTTATTTTTTAATTTTGCACTTGGACCATATGGTATATCAATTAAAACATGAGTAGCTCCAACTGCTTTTTTCTTTGCCATGATACTTGCAAGAAGCATTCCTTCAGGGTCAATACTTAATGGGTGTCTAATTTTTATTAGTTTGTCATCAGCAGCTGCAATGTTTACTGAACCACCCCAAACCATACAAGCATTTGTTTTTTTTACTAATTTTTCTATTTTTGATTTTGAAAGTGTAACAGGTGCAATTGTTTCTACAGTGTCAGCAGTTCCAGAAGCAGAAGTAATTGCTCTTGAAGATGTTTTTGGCATTTTGTAACCTAAGGCTGCAATAATTGGAATAACAATCATAGTAGTTCTATTTCCTGCAACACCACCTACACAATGTTTGTCAACGATAATTTTATTTTTAAAATTTAATTTTTCTCCTGTGTTTACAATTGCATTTGTTAAATATACAGACTCTTTTAATGAGAGTCCATTTGTGTAAGTACCTGAAACAAAATATGTTAACTCTGATTCTGAAAGTTCATTTTCCATAATATCTTTTATTATAGTTTTGATTTCTTTTTCGTTAAGTTCTTCACCTTCTAATTTTTTCTTTATGTAATTAATTGATGCAGGTCTATCAGCTCTTTCAACTTCTATTGATGTTCCAGCTTTAAGATCTAATTTTTTTAGTACTTCATCAAATAAACCTATTTCATTTTTTTTTATTCCTTTATCAGAAACATTAACAACACAAGTTATGTCAATATCTTTTTTAATTCTTTTAAGTTTAATTCTGTCAGTTGCTATGATGTTTAATTCTTTTAGAGTTTTTTCATTTAGAACAGCTACAAGTGGTCCTCCTGTTGAGAGGTTGAAATCCTTTACTTTAAGCTTCATGTTTATTCCTTAAATATATTTCAAATGATAATTTTAATAAAACTAGGATTAATGGTCCAATTAGTAAACCGATAACTCCAAATGTTGCAAGTCCTCCTAGAATTCCAAGTAAAACAATTACTGGATGTATGTGTCCTTTTAATCCTAATATTTTTGCTCTCACAATTGTATCTAATAGGAAAGTCATTATAAAAAATCCAAATAAGCCCAGAAATATTGCAGTTGTTGTTTGTCCTGTTAGGAAATAGTATGCTGTTAAGGGTATCCAAATAGCAGCGGGACCTATTGCAGGAAACAAAGCTACAAAACCAACTAAGGATCCCCATAAAGCTGGAGAGCCGACTCCAATTAATATGAAACCAAGTGTTGCTATAAACCATTCTAAAATTGAGATTACTATTTCTCCATAAAGTAATGAATTAATTGTAATTTTAAATTTATCTATAAATACTTTTTTTGATTTTTCACTGAAAGGAATTGCTGTTTTTAATCTTAAAACAATACCTTTTCCATCTTTGAATGAATAGAATAAAACAAAGAATAAAATTAATAAATTTGCCATTTTTTGTGGTACTGTTAAAAGGAATGTTGATGTAGAAGTTAGTAAATATTGTGCTGCTTGTTTTATACCGTCATTGATTAACTGTTGGGTGGATTCATCTAAATTTAAATTAATCTTTTCTAGAATTAAAGTTTCTATTTGAGTTATGTCAGTTGTTTGATAAATTATTGTTGCTTCTGAAATTAAAATATTTCCAATAAGGACTATTGGGATTAAGAAAATTAAAGTTAATATAAGAATAGTTATAGTTGCAGCTAAAGATTTATTTTTTAATTTTTTTGTGAAAAAATTGTAAATAGGGAAAGAAATGTATGCAGTAATTAAACCAGTTACAAGAGTTATTAAATAAGATTTTAGTATTAAGTAAGAAAATACTAATAATAATAAAATTAATATGTATCTAAGATACTTGTCTAACTCACCTCTCATTATTTAATTAATACTAAAGAGAATATTTAAACTTAACTATTAATAAACAATCTTAGGTCCGTAACCCCAATATTCAATCGCTCTGGATAGAGGAGAATTTTTGTTATATTTTATCCATTGTTTTATTGGAATATTTGCTAAAGCAATGTCTCTTGCTTCTTCAATTGCAATCACTCCTGCTTCAGGTCCATCTGGATGTCCAAGTAAACCTCCACCACATTGTAAAATAATATCTTCACCTAATTCTTTAATTACAAATTCAAAATCACCTGGATGTAAACCTCCAGAAGCTACCATCCAAACAGGTTTTATGTGATGCCAGTTTTGTCCTAAAGTTGGAATTGTTTTATGTGCTTTAAGTTCTTTTTCTTGTAATACTTGTTGAATATATTTTGCTTCACCATAATCTTCCATTTTTGCTAAAGGTGAACCACCATGTAAATTGTCTACTCCTAATAATCTGTAAAGTTTTGCTAAGAAAATCATTGAAACAGAGAAGCCTTGTAGTTTTCCAATTCCATGTACTCCTGGAGAATTGTCTCTTGTTAAAAATCCTTGCATTGCTCTGTGTGCATGAATAGCTAAACCTAAATCTTTTCTTCGCATTGAATCAATTGCTGCAAAGCCTGTAGTGACTACATCTATCATCATGTAAATCCCTTTATTTTTTTTAATCCATTTAGCTCTTTTTTCCATTTTGTCAATATTGGAATGAGTAATGTTGGCTAAGTAAAATTTTTTGTTTCCTGTAAGCTTTTCTGCTTTCTTAACTTCGTTTAAAATTAGTTTTACTCTTTTATTGAAATTGCTGAAAGATAAATGTGTTAAATTTTCGTCATCTTTGATACCTTCATATGTTCCATTTCCGGAAGTGAAAAGTATTCTTGCTAAATGTGCTTCTTCTTTTGCAGTTCTACCAACTTTTGGTTTTGGTACTGTTGCTACAATAGGGCCTCTAGGTTTATTTAGTAATTTTCTAACTCCTTTTACTCCAAATTTTGGACCTAAGTATGCATTGATGAAGGGTTTTGGGAATCTGATGTCATAAACTCTCATTGCAGAAACCATTTTCATTCCAGCAATGTTTCCAACAACTCCAGCAAGTAAACCTGAAATGTTATCTTTCTCAAAAAGTTCAATTGGATAAGCTACTTTGAACATGAAATTTTTGTAATCTAAATCGTAAGCATAAGCTCTTAATTTTTTAGCTAATGGGATCCCTGAACTTTTACCAGAGTAAACTTTTGTCCAAGTTCCAGTTGAGGATTCTGCTGCAACTGAAGCTGCTGCATCTTCGAATACTCTCTTTATTGATTTCTTTTGTTTTTTTGCTTCTTTTAATGCCAGTTTTGAGAGTTCAACCTTTAGAAGAGTAATTATATAATTTTTTTCTGGGTTTTTAGGTTTCCAGTTTTTTTTAGCTAAATATGAAAATTGTACTGCCAATGTATCACCTGTATTATTTAATGGAACATCTAGTTTAAAAGTTTTGTTTTTTTAGAAATATTTATAAAGTTAGTTTTGTTGATAAAAAGAATGGCAAGATATGATCCAAGTTTAGAATATAATAAAAGGAAAGGGGAAGAGCTTGTACTAGTTTTTAGTAAAGTTTTTCAATTATACAAAATTCGTTTAGAATTACTAGAACAAACTTTTGCAGTTTTAATGAAAGTAAATAATTCTAATTTTGGTGAAAATCAATATGAAACTATTGCAAGAACTCACGGGAATAGACTATTAACAATTCTAAATAGAGAAAGAAAAATTATGAAAATGGTTGGAGTTAAGGGTGATGTTGTCAAAAGTCCTGCAAGAGATATAATTGGAAATAAATTACATGGTATTATGTCTGCTGTTAATTATATGGGCTCAAGTAATCTTAAAAAAATTAATAATTTTACTGTTAGTATATCTGAATTTATGAAATCTTTTGAAGGTGGAATTAATCAAGTTAAATATAGGACTAGATTAGAGAAGCAATTTATAACAAATCCTAGTAAGGAGAGTTTTGAGAAGTTTATAGAACTTTTTGAAATTGAGCTTAAAAATAATAAAAAAAATGTTAAAATGTATAAAAAATTAATTAAAAGTGCAAATTTTATTTTGGCTGATTCTGATTTTGCTTATAGTAGAGATCCTAGAAATGATTCTGAGTTTAGTTTTACTTTTGCTATGGTGTCAGGAGTTAAAAACTTATTTTTAAAATATAAGAATTTTGAAGCTCTGATGGATACTTCAAGGTATTTTTGGGTTTTAAAGCAATTAAGATCTAAACTAGGTATTAAGAAAAAAGGATTCTTTTCTAGTATATTTGGTTAATTTTTTATTTTTTTAGAAATCTTTTTAAATCTACTTTCTTTTGTTTTGTATATGGGTGTTTTATCTTGGTTAGGTATAGGAAAAAATTCTTCTAATAATAATGATCCTCAAAGAATGGAATCTTTAAAAAATGAACTGAAAGTAAAATTAACAGAATTAAAAAATTTAGAAAATCAGTTAGGTCCTTTGGTAAAAAATAGGAGAAATTTATTAAGAGATGTTGAAAAGTTTGAAAGAGATTTAACCCCTAAAGTTGAAGAATATAAATCTTATTTAGATCATATGTTCTATTATGATATGGAATTAGTGGCATTTTTTGAAGTTAAGCCTGGAAAAAATATTTCTTCTGAATTACAGAAAGAAAGAGAAAAAATGAAGAATTTAAAAAAGGAAAAAGAAAAATTTTTGAGATCTGTTTCTCCTGGACTAATTAACTCTTTTGATCTTTTAAAGAAAAAAACTAGGGAATTATCAAGAATAACAGAAATGATGCATACATTACAAGATAATATTTCTGGTAAAATGATAGAAATTTCTAGGATAGAAAGAAAATTATCTAGGTTTGTTTAGTTTTATTCTTATATTTTTGATATATCTCTCTTATAATAGGTAATTCGAAAGGTTTATATATGATGGTGTCTCTCTAAAGTAGTAACTAAGGAGAGATCAGAAACTAAAATGCCAAGAAAAAACCCATTATTATTCGGAAGAGATGAGTATAAATATCTACATAAAGTTCTTTTATTGACTCAAAGTCAGTCTAAATATTTGAAAAGTATTAAAACCAAAAATGGTATGAGTTTAGAGCCTAAAGAGATTGAATTTGTTAAGAGAAAATTTGAAGAGTGGAAAGTAGATAATCCAAATGCGTTAGTTTGGATGAATTAATTTTATTTATTTTTTTAATAGATATTTAGGTAATTCTGTTATTTTATTGAAAACTTTTGTTGGTTTATGTTTTAAAAGCTCTTTTCTAGTATGATTTCCAGATACTATACCTATTGTCTTAACCTTAGCTTTCTTACCAGCCATAATATCGTAAATAGAATCACCAATCATATATCCATCATTTATTTTTAATAATCTTTCAGCTTTGAATATTTCATCTGGATAAGGTTTTGAATGTTTAACTTCATCAGCACCAATAATTAAATCAAATATCTTTTTGTCAATGTTTGCAGCTTTTAGAATAGAATTTATTTCGTTGTGAGAACAATTGGATAAAATAGCAATTTTGTAATGTGGTTTTAGTTTTTTTAGTACTCCTTTTGCACCTTGAATTGTAGTTACATAATCTTTTGCTAATCTGATTGCATAATTTCTGTGGTCTAGTCCTATTTTTTTAATCTCTTTATTTGATAAATGAGGGAATAAAATTTTGATTATAGTATATGATTCTTGACTGAAAATAGGTAGAAGTTCTTTTGTTGTAACTTTTCTTAAACCATTTTTTACAAAAGCTTTTTTGAAAGCAGTTAAATGAAGTTTGTTAGATCTGACTAAAGTTAAGTCCATGTCAAAGCAAAGCATTTTCATATTTGTTTAGGAGGTATTTTAGTTTATAAGAATTTCTTTTTACACAAAATTTATAAGGAGTTGATAAAAGATATTTAATAAAATGGTATATAAAATAGCTGATGATTCTTTATTTCCTAAAGCTTGTATGGATCAAATAGTGAACCTTTTTGAATTAGGAATGAAAATGGAATTACATTCTTATGATCATTTTTCTTTTGATTGTGAAGTTGAACAAAGACAGAGTTTTGGATATAAAGCTGAAAATACTGATGCTGTGCCTGAAATATTAAATGTACATCCTTATATTTTAAAAGCAAATGGTGCTCCAAGGCCTATATTAGAAAGAAGGATGGAATGGGCTTTGAAATTAGTTGAGGAATATGGTATTGAAGATATTATTGTTTCTGGTATTTCTTCACCTCAAGGCGAAGGTAGTGATTATGATTTTGTTAAAGAAACTGGTGGAACTCAAGGAATTGTTATGGAGAATTGGTTTAGAGGTCATGGTTTTAGAGGAAATATTCATAGAGTTGATGAAGGTTATAATACTTTTCAAACATTAAAAAAAGTTTATCGTGAGCTATTACCTCAATTAGGTATTGATCATGTTGAAGAGATTTCTACATTTGCACATTTAGCAAGAATACATTTACAGGGAATTCAAGTTAATGAGATGGATAGAAGAAATATTAAAAGATCTTTTTCAGGGCCTAGAATTAGAGATGTTGCCCAAGCTTATGAATTTATGATGTGGGAACTTTCAAGTGTACATGAGACTTTAGGCTTTACTGCTCAATCTGTTGCTGTTGCAAGATTATAAACTAAATTTTTTTAACATTTTTCTTGCTTCTTTTACAAATTGTTTTGGTTTAAGAATCCCTTTTTCACAAATTATCCCTTTAATGTATTTAAAATTAATTTTTTCAAAAGCTGGGTTATTTATATGAATTCCTTTAGGTGCATCTTTCCAAACCTCATTTGGATGTCTATTTTCAACTTCTTCTCGATGATTTGTGAATTTCATTAAAGAAGCACAAATGTAAACTGGAACTTTTTCATTCTTTGCAATTATGGAAATCATTTCTGAACCTATTTTATTATAAACTTTATTGTGAATAATTGAATCAGCACCAATTAAGATAATGTCTGAGTCTTTGATTGCAATTCTTGCTGCAGTGTCTGTATAATGTTCAACTGGTATTTTTGCTTCAGATAATTCTTTTGCAGTAATTCTACCTTGGAATAATGGTCTAGTTTCAGTGTTGTTAACTCTGATATTTTTGGATCTGTGAGCAAACTTAAGAATCTCCATAACAGTTGTAGAATGACAATGTGTGAAAATTTTTTGATTTCCTTTAATTAATTTTTGTGCATTTTTTATTATTAGTAAAGTTGATTTTTCTTTTTGTTCTTCAATATTATTTATTTCTTTTATAATCTCTTTTTTTAGTTCTGAGATTTTTTGAGTAACAACTCTTTTTGAAAAGTAATTGATGTAGTTAAGATAATTTTCTGTTTCAGGTTCTGTAGGACGAGCAGATTTTAATCTTTCTATACTTGATTCAATTTCTTCAGTAAGCAAATGTGGCTTTTTTGCTGTTGAATTTTTGACTAGAATTTTAATCTCTTTGATTGCTGAATCTGAGATGTTTGAAGCACCTTGTATCTTTAAAGATTTGATGTCTTTGTATGTTTGTTCAATTGACATGTATGATTAAGGGTTAGAAAAATTTATAAAGATTTTGACTAATTTGTCTGTAATGAAAAGGAAAAGTGCTGCAATTCTGCTTGTATTATTATCAGTTATTTTGGTGAATATAGGGCAATTATTGTTAAAGCATGGTTTGAATACACTAGGGGAGATTAGTTTGAATCTTAATATTTTCTTTAGTTTAGTTAGTGCAGTTTTTAATCCCTTTGTGTTTTTTGGAATTGTATTTTTTGTAACTAGTTCATTTTTTTGGTTGTTAGCTTTGTCAAAAGCAGAGTTAAGTTATGCGTTTCCAATTTTGAGTTTAGGATACGTTTTAGTTTCAGTATTATCATGGTTATTTTTTAATGAAGTGCTTTCAGTTTTGAGGATTTTAGGATTAGGAGTGATAGTTGTGGGGGTATATATGTTGTCAAAAACTTAAAATGGTATTATATCAATTAACATTATTGTCAAGTATTGCTTTGGGTGTAATTGCTCAATTGTTTTTGAAGCAAGGAGTAGAGAAAGCAGGTATTGAGAATATCTCTAAAACTAAAATTATAGATCTGATTAAGAAATTTTTTAATTGGTCAGTTGTATTAGGATTCTTTTCATATGGTTTATCATTATTATTTTGGATGGTAACACTTTCAAGTTTAGATTTAAGTTATGCTTATCCTATGGTGAGTTTTAGTTATGTATTAGTAGCTTTTAGCTCAAAGTTTTTCTTTAAAGAAAAAGTTAGTGCAAGAAGATGGATTAGTATTATTGTAATAACCTTAGGTGTAATTCTAATTGGATTAAGTTAAAAGAAAAAAATTAAGACATATTGAAGTTGTCTCTTAGAAACTGGATCATTGTGTGGTTTCCAGCTAACTTGTAAACTTCATATGCATTGTTTAGTTGTTCTTTGTGTAAGAAAATGTCTCCAATTGTGTTTAATTTCTCAGGAGAATTTGCTAACTCAAATGCTTTTGCACCTAAAACTAAATGGTCATGTTTAATACACTCAGTTCCAACTTCAATTAGTTTGTCAGGATTATTTAAAAATTTGAAAACTTCAATAGCACTATCATATTTTTCTCTCTTTAGACATTCATCACCAACTAACAATAGTTTGCTTTTATCTTCAACTAATTGAAAAGCTTTAATTGCATCAGTCATTTGACCATCTTTTAGACAAAGTTCACCAACTTGCATTAATCTGTCTTTAGCATCAGCAATCCAGTAACATTCAATAGAGTGTGAAAACATGTTCATATTTTTGTATGAATCACCAATTTCTACCAATTTGTCTTTGTTTTTAGCTTTCATATAAGCAGCAATTGCTTCTTTTGTTCTACCTTTTTTAACCAGTTCTTCAGCTACTGCATTCAAAATTCCTTGTTGAATTTCTTCATTGAACATGTCTAGACTAATGTTTTCTAAACCTTTTTTAAGAACCATAGGAACCATTCTTTTGAAAGTGTCTTCCTTATCGGAATTGTATTTTGCTACAAGCTCAGGAACCATCTCTTTAATTTGATCTACCATCTTGAGATAGTTAATATATAAGAGATTTAAATATATACATAGATTAGAAATGTTATTTTAGAAACATATATTTAAATATGATAGATTTTCTGAAATATTTATGGTTTATGACTTATTTTGGAGATTGAGGCAGACTAATGCAGAGATTTCAAAGGATGATATAATTTATAGGGTTGAAAAAGGACCTGATTTTTCAGGTTATTATACAGATATTGTTTACTATCTTGATGATGATAAGTTGAGAAAAGATTATTTGAATACTGATTTTAAAAGTGATAATAATAATTGGAATAAAGTTCTAAAATCTGGATCTTTTTTAGAAATTTTGGTAAAAGAATGTTCTGAGATTATTCCTATAGTTATTGGTGGTGTTATTTTTTCTTATGTTCTTGATTCTCCAGAATTTAGAAAACTTCTTTTAGAACCTCATATATATGTTGGAGTATTTGGATATTCTTTTATGAAAACTTTAATTGTGACAAATAAAGATGATGAAATTGCTTTTAAAAAATTGAATGAAAGAAGAGAAGAACTTTGGCAAGATGAAGAATAAGAGCTCTTTCTGGATTTTGGTATTATTGTTTTGCTTGTTTCCATAATTTATCAAAATATTTCTTATAAGAATCTGCTACTTGTTCATTTTCTATTTTGAAAAGCAAAGGTTCATCTGTCCATACTATTATTGCAATTATTCCTTTTTGGATGTGAGTTTCTGTTAGGGGTTCAAAATCTTTTTCAAAGTATTTTATTTTGTTGAACTTAGTGTTTGCTGTTTCACCATGGGATCTTATTGAAGGGTTAAAGATCATTTTTACTTTTATTTTTTCCCCTTCTCTTTTTCTCCTATGGTTCTTCCAAAAGTGTTCACCCATTATTTCTATCCCTTCTTTAGGTGCACCTAAAATGTAATATTCTTTTTCTTTTAATGCATCATTAAGGTAAAAGGATTTTATTGCTTTTATTCCTCTAGATATAGAGGCATCTTGTTTTTGTGGGGTTAGTTTTTCAAATTTTATAATCTCTTTTGAAATTTCTTTTGCAAGTTGACTTTTTTTATTTAGTTCTTTTTCTTTTTTTTGAAAATAATTTTTTAGAATATCTGAATGTTTTGGACTAAATACCTTTCTTCCCTTTTCTTTGATAAAAGTAATAAGGCCCTTGTCAATGAGTTTTTCTAAGTTATCATAAACTATATTCTTATGAAATTTTGTAGCTTTTATTATTTGGTTCGCATCACTTTTTCCTACTTTTAGTAAGGCTAAGAGAACTATTGCTTCATTTTTATTAAATCCTAATTCTACTAAATTTTCTATTTCCATAGTTGTCATATATATGACTACTGGTATTTAAATACTTTTGTTCATCACGAAGTAGTAACTCGAAAGAGTAAAGGAGAAAAAATGAATGAACTAAAAAAATATACAAGTTTAGGGATTGTTGCATTAGCTTGTGCAACAGGGTGTGTAGGTTTAAATACAGTAGAAGAAATGCCTGATTTAAATGGATATAGTGTAACTTTGTTATATTCTGATATAGAAGGTTCTGATAGGAGGATTAGTATTTATAGAAAAAATTCTGAAATAGAAGAAAGTCTTTCTGGACAAGATTTTAATGGAGATAATAGAATTGATAGAATTTTTTTGGATGCTCCAAATGGCAGTCCTCTTGAAGAGTTAGCTTCAGTTGAAAAAATGAGTGAATTACTTACAAATTATATGGGGGGAATAAATCATGAAAATTGAGAAAAATAGTTTTGAAAGTAAACTTGAAAGAATGCTTAAGAAATTTACATTTTATGCAGGTATTCATTGTGTTTGGTTTGGTTTTTTGGCATATGGTCCAGAATATTGTGGAGAAAAACCTCTCCAAAAGATTGAAAGAAATATTAATCAAGAATTAGTTCAATGGGCTGAATATGAAGATAGTATTAGTCTAACTGTTTTTAATGGTGATGATAAAATAAGGTTTGGTGGTTATGATAAAGATAAAGATGGATTTTTATATATCAGATATGGAGGAGAGACTACTTTTGGTTTTTTTAAATGAATATTGATTTATAATATCAATATATTTGCTTCCTGTTTTACTTGATAATACGATAACATAGGTGTTCTGAATAGTAACATCTTTATAAACATTATAACCATGATCTAAATAAGTGAAATTGTCTTTGTAAATCATTCGTAATCCTAAAAAAAATTTACTTT
>Ga0209249_1000354_pt1 | contig 58098 bp, 50 predicted proteins | sample SaaInlV_200m_DNA_4_FD_184653 | JGI IMG/M metagenome (GOLD analysis project Ga0209249, IMG submission 184653) | Marine microbial communities from expanding oxygen minimum zones in the Saanich Inlet - SI037_S3LV_200m_DNA (SPAdes) (version 2) | ecosystem: Environmental > Aquatic > Marine >...
AAAACACATTTAAGCACCTTAAAAACTTTTTTCAAACAAAAAACAATATTCCAAAGAATATTGTTTTTTTATGCGGGACATATTGAACGATGTTCGAAGATTCTTTATGGGAAACAAGATTTGCACTGACCAGTTATTGCTAAGTCTTAGCACCATCGAAAGAAATCAAGTCACTTGACTCGATTAAGTCAAAATATTCAAGAATGGTTTTTTTGCAAGCCTCATTCACTGAAAGAATATAAGCCCTTTTTCCCCATCCAGCAATGATAGCAAATTGGATTTTCCTTTTATCCAAAGCTTTAAAGCAAGAGTGCAAGCTCTTTTTATCTTCTTTCATCCCCGTGTTGATCCACGCTCCTTGAAGAACATTCGTGTTTTCTTGATTATTAAATTTATATTCTATGCTTTTAAATAGCTTTTCTGAGTTTGGAGCTTCTGGGGGCGCAATATTCTCAGGATCAACCCCAGAACTTAGTTCAGATAGCATCTTGTCAATGTATTCCAGATGTTCAGCTGTACTTCCAATTCTATTTTTAACCTCTAATAAAATAGTATATTCACCACCTCCGACTTCCCAGTCTACGTTCTTATTTTGAGCACAATTGCTTTCACTTTCGTACTTTGGGTTTAATCCCTTTTTTAAATAAATAACTGGTCTCATTTCAAAAAGAAAATCTTGATGATTATTTGGATCACTAATACTTCTTATGAATTTTTCAGCATCTGAAGGATTTAACCGACTTTTAGCGGCTCTTATTGCCAAATATAAATTCTTAATCTCAAGATTTTGATTTCCACCAAAACAATGGTAGCTTGATGAGCTCGTCGTCAACGGCTTACCAAATTCATAAAGCATTCTCTTTGCAAGATGATCCCTGAGAACAGTTGCTCGTTTGATTTCTTCTGGAAGCAGATTGAATATTTCCAAAACCAATATTTTCTTATCGCCTAGAAGTTTCCCAATTTTAAAAAACTCCTCTTCTATACTTGACTCTTCTGTTATTAACTTCTGTGGGTAACAAGGGTTCATCTTTTTTCTTTATACCTATCTTAACTTTGTCTCCTTTTACTGTAACAAAAAACTCAAACTATAGAAATTAGAGTTCAGTATGCGGGACATACTGCACGATGTTCAAACTTTTTTCCTTGAAAATCGGGATGAATTAAACTCCCTCACAATATCAGATTCAGTTTATTAATTCAACTCCTCTAAAATTTAATTAACCTTGATACACAAGCCTCTTTCGACTACAAAACTATAACCATAATTAGCATTATACACAAAATTAAAAGCTATCTATAGAAATAAAAATATAATCATCTTTACTCAGAAACTAGTATTTCCCAAATAGTCCTTTTGTTCTCTGTTTTATCAAATTTTTTCCGAAGCTTCCTTTTTTTCTTTTTGATATCACGTTTTTTTGTTTTCCCTTTTGACATATATCTTAAACTAACACCTTAAAAATATTCTAAAGAGAAGAGTAAGGAATATTTTAATTCCTTACTCTACCCCTCCCTACACAATCTAAGCAACCATACGAAAACCATTTATTTTCAGTATCCTTTCCCTCGGGACCTTTAAACTCTCAATCACCTTTAATAAAGCGGAATAGGCAACCTGCAAACGATCGCTCTTATCGTTTATTTTCTCAGAACTATACTTATTTCTAAGCTTTTTAGAGATATCTCCTCCGTAAATAGCTGGGTGAGGTATTTCATAAACAACAGCTGAGGGATTGTTATGCCATAGTCTCAAGAGAATTTCCATAGGAATTCCATACCTCTCTACAATCATACTAGAGGCAATCGATTTAACTCCAGCAAATCTTAAACCCATAAAACCACTCCTCACATCAGTCAAATCCCATCCCGTAATCTTCTTCAGCATCTCTGTAAATATCATATTTAATAAGATTCTATCTACAGGAGTGTTTGTCTGATCTGAAGATGGATGAAATCTTGAACAAACCACTATGTCGTTAACTTTCAATCTCCTAACAATTTCTGGTATAAAGTTCAATTCGTGCTGACCATCACCATCAAGCTTAACTATATATCCGTCACTAAAATTATCGACAATATACTCGAAACCGACTTTCGTTGCAACTCCAACACCTCTATTTTCTGACAAAACTACCACGTGCCTTGTAAAGTCTGAGGCTATCTGAACACTATGATCAGAAGAGCAATCATCTACAATGACAATTTCTGTTTCATAATCAAGTACCTTTTTGGGCAATCTGCTTAAAACACTGCCCAGTCTTTCTGCTTCATTAAACACTGGAATGAAAAAAATCACTTTCTGCATTTAAAATCTCCCTTTGACTAATATTGGTTGGTTGATAAAGCTACTATACAAAAACTCCCATAAGAAGTCTTTGTAGATAGCTTTATCTACAATAAACTGTCTATAAACTCCTTTTGTTCTAATGTATTAACACCCAGACCCTCCTTAAAATCATCCAATTTAATCGCTGTAACTAAATCATTTCCTTCTCTCGCCAACTCAATAAGATCTGTAATATAATATTCCTTTGACGCATTCATATTTCCTAATTCACTTATATTCAGCCAAAGCCAATCAGATTTAAAACAATAAAAACTAACATTAACTTCTTTTATTCTGCGCTCTTTTTCATTAGCATCTTTCAATTCAACAATTGAATCCACTCCCCCGTTTTGATTTCTTATAATCCTTCCACAATTATAAAAACTTGAATATTCACCTTCGAAGTTAGGAACTGAGACAGTAGCGAGTACTATACTGGAATCAGTATAGTTCCTTTTCTCTATAAGATTCTTGATGGTTTTTTTTGATACTAAAGGATGATCACCTGGAACAACAACAATATTATCGCAGAACTCCCAATCCTTTAAATCTTTAGCACTTTCGATTGCGTGTCCTGTTCCCAGTTGTTTTTTCTGCCAAACATACTCGACAGACTCTCCCAGATGATGCTTTATTTCTTCGCCTTGGTGTCCAATTACTACGATAGGCTTCGCGCAAATACTTCTCGTAGCATCGATCACCCTATCAATCATTATTCTTCCTGCAACCTCTACCAAAGCCTTGGGCAAAGAAATATTCATCCTACTTCCCTTACCACCAGCCAAAACTATAACCCTATTCATTTCATTGTGACCCATACCTCTTTTCTTCAATTCTATAATTATCGAATTCTACATCCATAAAATCCGTCCTAATTCCTGCAAACCCTTCTCCTTTTATTAATTTATTCTCGACAGAATCTCTATCAATCACATTCAAGACCTGCTCCCAATCACTACCTTTCTCTTTTTTAATAGAAACCTTAAGAGAAATTTCTTCTTTCGAGATATCATCTATCTCCACCCTAACCCCCAACCAAGTGTTGATTGGTAACAGATTTGGCTGGTTGAACCTGTTATAACTCCCTTCAAATACCTTTTTATACCCCAATTGAGAATAGGTTCCCTGATATTTCTTCTTTACAACTACAGCACCATCAACACGCAAACCTGCATAATAAAGATTATCCGAGTCTTTATATCTGCAAAAAAGCAAAATTCCATTAGAAGCACTTCTGTGCTTATCTTTACTTAAGATATACCTGTTTATCTTGAAATAAGCCTCTTGATTAAACCTAGACCATTTAGACTTGGTTATTAGTCTAAATATATTTTGCGGGTGGTAGCCCTTGTCGGTTTCACTAGAGTTATAATCTTCATATTCCTGACGCCAGCTGTCTTCATTTTTCAATTCGCCGTGGATTGTCTTCCCTGTACCATTGCTAATTGTTAACATAGCTCCAGAATTAAGCCACCAATTCCGACTCTTACTATCAGGCATACTTCCCTCCTCTTCCAAAACTGAGCTCAAAGAAAAGTTATCCTCTAAATATTTCACCTCTTTTTCGCTTGAATCAACCCCTATTTCTCTATTATATTCAAATTTTGAATCCTTTACTTCTTCCCGATTCACTCTATCGCTAATGAAGATATGAAAGGAAAAAAATCCTAAAGCAATAAGTATTAAAAATAAAAACATTCTATTTTTTTGCATATCTCTTTTTTAATACTAAATACAAGGAAAAAATCAAAGGTAAAACACTTCCAATTAAAAAATATTTTCCGTACTTTAACTTATTAGGTTTGAAATCAACATTTAAATTTATTTGTTCACCTTTCGAGGCACTATCCTCTCTTGTGTTTCCATATCTAACAACTTCCATCTCGTAAGTTTTTTCTGTTTCAAGCTCTCTATAAAGCCTAAATTTATCAATCTTTAAATTGTTCTGCAAAGAAGCAACACTCATAATGTGCGCGCCTTCTTTAAGGTTCACTGCCCCCTTATAACTACAGTAAAATCTTTTATCAAAAACAGTGCAACTATCACTGTCCAAAATAAAATCATATCCCATTTTATCAATCTCCACTTTAAAGAAATGGCCTTCACTCACACCAGCATCAGACGTTCCATTGGAAGCAACTATTTCGATTATATAATCAGCATCTTCTCTTGTGATAAATTTATTCAAAATTTCATCACCAGAATCCGCTAATGACAACACTGCGTAACTTGTCTCTGTTGGATCAATAGATGATCTAATTTTTATATCGTCATCAAAATCAGAAACAACTTCAAATCCCTCCTCAAACTGCCACCAGGTATTATATCCAAGAATATCAACCAGTTCTTCCGGGGTATTCAATTCTGGCTTATAATAATACATATGCCAAATAAACTCTTCATCCAAACTACTCGTCTGCGCACGCCTATCTCTCCAGTGATTATCTTTTGATGTATCACGAGCAGCGATATATCCAGCACTCTTAACTTTTTCAACAACGCTCTCATTCCATTCACCAAGAGGATAAGCAAAAGTGCTGACTTCACCATATTGATGATCCTTTAAAATTTTCTTCGAATCAAAAATCTGTCTCTTTAACTCATTATCATCCTCCTTAAAGGCCATTAGACTGCCACCACCTATCGTATGAGAGCCAATCTCATTACCATCATAATATATTTCATTAATCTGTTCCCAAGTCATATAGCCTGACATTTCTAGCTTACTAGGAATGATATAAAAACTAGCAGTCACATCATTCTCTTTTAAAATAGGGTATGCATTTCCATAATTATTTCTCCTACCATCATCAAAATTTATCACGCAGGCCTTCCTTGGTGTCTTTTTTTCCAATAAAACATAATCTCTCATAATTTCCTCAAATGTATACCATCTACATCCATATACATTCGTAAGATAATCAATCTGTTTAGAAAAAGCCTCTTTGTGCATCTCAGACTCTGGATGCTTGATGTCATCACCATCATTAAGTACGTGATGATATCCCAATATTGGAACAAAGTCCTCTTGCTCATAAACATTAAACTCTTCACCCTCAAAGGAAATATCGGTTACAACTCTATCATAAGTAGAATAATATTTATCTACACCCTGCACATCAATACTGTATCTATGATTATCCAACCCATTAATCGCAACTCTACCATCCTCATTTTTCACCAAATATTTCTCTTCTATACCACCTCTTTCATTAAGAACTTTCCATCCTTTGTCCTCACCAAAGGACTTTAACGTATAAGATTCTTTTTCCAATTCAACTTGCTTCTTAACCCTTTTAATTTCTGGGTCAACAAGTGAATTGGGTGTTTTTATTTTTATACTGTAAGAACCTCCTTCATTATCAATGTTAACTGTTTCCAAATTCTGATTGTAAGTAGCTAAATAACTATCTTTAAACTCTCCCATATGAAGTAGTGTGATATACAAAACGGACTCACCTTCTTGCTTAAATGCTAAAGATTCACAAGGAACCTTCTTCTCATATTCATAAGAACACCAGCCTTCGACAGGATCTCCTTCTGCTTTTTTTACCTCAGAAGCTACAGCTGTATCATTTAATTGTCTTATTTGCACAACCCCTTCACCTTCTCCACTTACTACATCAGCAATCCCTTTATTTAAAATGATTTTTAAATCAGGGTCTAAATGAAACATTTGACTATAAGTATGCTTCTCTTTAGAGACTATTTTATCCACAACTAAAACATCTTCTTTGCCAAGCAAAGAAATGCTTCGAAAATGTGTAACTCCCGGATAAAGGTTGTGACTAGCTGACTGCTGAACAAAACCATCCCCCTCAATAAAATCACCTTTATTTACAATTCCTGGTAACTGATCCTTGCCATCCACAACAATTGTATTATGTGCTTTAGTACTATCAAAGTACTCGTTTAAATCACTTTTCTCATAAGAATACAACCCGGAGTCAATTAAAATGTTCTTGCCCCCCGAATACAAAGTGAAACTCAAAGCATCATAATCGCTATGCAATGTTCTATAGGAACCAATATTATAAATCAAGTGTGCCTGTTTCTCAAATTCCTCACCCTCTCCCCAACCGCTCCTCATTATTGTTTGACCAGTATCCTCAAAAAAAACATTCCTTTTTTCAGGTCTTGTACCATATTCTCCCTTGGTAAGAACATAATGTAATTCAGGACTGTCCTTAGCAATATTACTTAATTCACCCTTTGAGCTCTTAATGTCATAAAGAGAAGCTCCTATCATTGGAACTTCCAAATTTGGCTTTAAAATATACTTACCGTAATTAACCATTTTATCAAAAATCACATCAAAATCATCCTTAATGTGAACCTGATAAGATTTTGAATAATTATATATCTGAGAATATTTATCTAACACGTAAAAATGATAATAGGGAGAATTTTCCATCAAAGCGCCATCTTTGTCTATCAAATTATCTATACTATCACTAAGTCTTTTAACACTAGTCTCTCTCCACTTGTCAGAACCCTCTAAATCAGGAAAATTTACAGCAATTGTAAGAAGAGCCATAGCCTCATTCACTCCGTGATTGTGGCCTGGTTTGTGATGACTAGACTTAACCAAAAAATCACCGTGCTCCTTTATAGCATCCAACATCTTAACATTCATTTCATAAGTCAGAGACTTGCCCTCACGCAATTTCCACCAGCTATTCACAAGCACCATAGCCCTAAAAGACACTGCGTGATAATCTTCCCAAGTATTCTCTTTAGCAAGACCCTTGTTAGTATAACCTTCTAAAACTTCTATTAATTTATCTTTGTAGGCATCATTACCTGTCTCAAGCCACGCATACATAAGATGCCTGGTTGGCCTTAAACTATAGAACAAAAATCTCCAATACCTTTCGTCGTATGGATCTTCCTCCCAACCTATATCTTCTATTTTTATAGGCTCATAACGACTCAAGTCATAGACACTTTCTAGCATAAGGTTTGCAACTTGCAAATCTCCAATGTCTAAAAATTCATATGGTATTTCTTTGCCTTTTCCTGAAATAGGATATTTATCAAAAATCTCCCTATAAAATGAATGAGGTATAGACTCATCCCTACACACATATCCCCCCTCGACCGATAACTTAACTTCACCATTCTCACAATTACCTATTTTATTATCAATTAGATTATCTACTATTTTGATCTGTTTTTTTGCAGAGATAATTAGTTCATCCTTAATATTACTAACAATATACTTATTAATTAAAAAAACAGCTAAGAGCAAGGTTACTCCAAAGAAAAAATATTCTCTTCTCCTGTACTTTTTTACCCTCTGTGCCATACCATTTTCTTAATTGTTAGAGCTGAATAAAATATCAACCAAGACAAAAACAATGTCGACAGCAAACTCATAACTGGCCTATAGACCCAAAGATGACAATTTCTGTTCTCTAGTTTATAAGCAAGCCCAAACATTAGCCCAATGAAGATAATTCCACCAATATACAAAAAAGCTGACCAAACATCTCCCTTCATAGGCAAATAAATAATATGTCTAAATGCTATAAAAGGTCCTATAACAACAAACAATATGTGCATATAATAAACTATTGCTGGTAAAATTGGTTTTCTCCAATAAAATTTTCCTGTAAAAAAAGTGTTCCTGATAAAACTTTTTTTCCAACGAACTTGTTGCTTTGTTAAGCTCTTCAAATTATTAGGTAAAATGGTCCAAGACTTAGCAGATTTTGAATAAACAACTTGCCAGTTTCTCTCTGGGTAATCAATATCCTTAACACAGTCTTCGTTTGCATACTTTTTCTTCAATCTTGCCCCTTCATATTGGTTACCTAAAAGAAATCCTGTAAGTGTTCTATCTGTTGCAAATTTAAATTCTTGCCCCAAGAAGCTGTCTTGTTCCCAGGCAGGAATGAAATTAAAAATAGCCTCCCTACGAAACACAGCCAAGGGCCCAGATACACAAGAGACGCAACCGAAATAACTCTCGAATGCCTTCCTTATGGCAAATTGACCTTCTGCCCAAGAGTCTTGCGCCTTTGTCAATATATTTTCCCCGGAATTCTTCAAACGAAAATGTCCACTTACCCCACCAACGTCAGGAAAAACATTAAATACTCTAACTATTTTTCTGATGGCATTAAGATCCCATACAGAGTCACTATCCGAAAAAGCAAATATCTCACCCTTAGCCTCCCTCATAGCCCTACCAAGAGCTCTTTTTTTTCCAGCATTCTCTTGATGGATAACTTTTATTTTTCCTAATTTAGCATATTCATCTAAAACTTTCCCTGTACCATCAGTACTACCATCATTCACAAATATAATCTCCTTATTATCGTAACTTTGCCTCACTAAGGACAAAATACACTGCTCTATTGCCTCTTCTTCATTGAAAACTGCGACTATACAACTAACCAAAGGTTTTTTGGGTGACCTCCCTCTTTTAGCACCTGTCTCTTCTATGTATTTTGCCAATACTGCAGGATCCTCATATTTAAAAATGGCTACATAAAAGTTTATTAACAAAACAAATGTAACAGAAACGCCATAGGCATAAAGTAAAAAATTATCACTTTCTACAAAAAATGATTTACCAATCAAAACAAGGAAAATGGCAGACACCATAAAATAAACAACTAACTTATGTTTAGTTTTTAAGTCCTTTCTTTTATATAATGTCTGTTTTGAATTCATTTATTTTTCACTTTTTTATAATTATCTTCAAATATCTAATCAAATTAAATAAAAATAAAAACAAAAGAAGTCCTTTTGTTTCTATATTCATAATATACTCCTTTAAACAACTTGCGTCAAGCTTCTCCACTTCTAATAAAAAAACTTAAAAAAAGATTGCCTTAGGAGTGGATTTAAGTTAAATTTAAATAAATTAAAATTAAAATCACACTGAATGCGTAAATACAACCAACAAAAATTAGAGGCTTTGTTTATGAAAAAAGAGTATATTGATTACATTTTGAAATTACGTAAAAAATGGGGCATCCCCCTGAATGGCTTCGAGACATTAGACGCTTCTATGAAATGGGAATCTGAACTATTCAACACCAACAAAAACAACCTTTTTAATAATGACTTTGGCAAGATTTTTAAAGATTTCAAGATTTCAGCATACTATGAAGCCTGTATACACGAACATCTTATCCTAGGAACAACAGTACTTACACTTACAGCTCAAAAAGAAAACTTGAAGATATCGCTTAAACCAGATGCGAGAAATAACAAGAAAATAAGAATATTCATTGAGGTTTTTGCAGACACGACAATGAAGGATATAAAAGATAATTGGGACTTTATAGGTGAATTAAAAAAAAGCACTATTGCCTACAAATTCGATTGTGACAAAAGAAGGAGAACTAATGTTCATTGGGAAAGAGATTCGGAAATCTATCGCTTGTCACAAGAAGGAATGAAGCACAAAGAGATTAGAGAGATTATAAAAAACAAGCCAACCTGTAAAAATATTAATACTTGTGATATCTCAAAAATAATTACCAAGGCAAAGAAAAAAATAAAAGCCTCTTAAGAATTCCTTAACGGTGGTGTTATCATCAAAGAAAGACCTGTACCTTAGTGGTATGGGTCTTTCTTTGATACGAATCAAAGACCACTCTAAACATTAAAAGTTAAAATGATACAAAAAACTACCACTGATAGTCTTCAAACATCCGACTTCCTAACGGCTAGCATCTTACATTATCACGGACACACATTGGAAGCTCTAGACAAAAACAATCCTGAGAAAATCATTTTCCACTTCCTCAGAAATGAAAAAACTGACAATGTCCTAGAGTCATTTCATAAAGGCGAATTGTCAGTTGAGCCACAAAAAATGGCGGGTATTCAGAAACACCTTAAGAGTAGGTTATTCACTGACCTCTAATGCATATTTTTTATGGACAAGTCTCAAATCAAAAAATTTCAAGAGCTCTATTACAAAGAATTTGGAATTAAAATTTCCGAATCAGAGGCTTTTAAATATGGATCTGACCTTATCGAAATCATAAAACTAACACTCCAATCAAAATAAACAATCTTAACCAAAAGATAAAGTCGTTATTTTTTAGAAAACTTTTTCAAGAATACCTTTTCTTAAAGAGTTTTCAATAAAACTAGCCGACGATGACGGCGACGTGATGTTTCTTTTTTAACACTGTTGAATTATCCAGATGCTTCAAAAGAGAACTCCTTGATGAGAGCAAGGTTTGAATCTCTTCCCTACGTTCCAGATATCACAGAGCAAGAGTCTGAGGTTAGGATATAATCTATAATAATAAACTATAATAAATAAATTTATGAAATACCCTCTCGACAAAAAACTTGAACAATTCAAGCAGATTTGGCTAACAAAAGAGATTTGGCAATTAATCAACGAGGCGAAAATAAAATTCAATAGAGAAAATAAAAAATCTAAACAAAAAATTTCACTTGCTAAATTAGCCAACAATTGCTTGGCAGAAAAATTTAACAAGTAACGAAATAACAAAATATTTCTAATCTCTCTTAAAAATAGACCGTGTCCTATGTCTAGATACAAATTATCCCAAAGAAAGTTAACTTTTGCGCGTTATTATTTTGATTTTGAAAAAATTTACTCTAAATCATCATATTTCAATGCCTACAGATGTGCCCTTGCAGCAAATTATAGCGATAGTTATGCCAAGAAAATAATGAGCTTTATGAACTGGCAGGAGCTAGAAATGCTACTAAAAATGTCAGAAAGTCTTTAAAAATGCAAATGTTCAACGTTATATGGTACAATACAAACACTTACCTAACTAAATAAACAAGGATTTAATCATCTTACTAGATGGGCGGTTCTGCTAACAATCCTTGTGATTAGTTAGGTAAGTCAGAACCGTCTTTTTAGTATTAAAATTTAATAGAATGAAAAATAGAATAAAATATTTTGCCTACATCAGAAAAAGTAGCGATCGAGAAGATGCACAAGCATTAAGCATTGATGCACAAAAACGAGAATTAGAGAAGTATGCTAACAAAAACAACTTAAAAATCATAAAGATATTCGAGGAATCTGCTTCTGCGTACAAAACAGGGAGATCAAAATTTAATGAAATAGTAAAAAGAGTTGAGCAAGGTGAAGCAAACGGTCTCCTTGTTTATCACCTCACCAGAATCGCCAGGAATAGCCTTGATGGTGGCAGAATCATTTATATGATGGATGAGGGACTAATCAAAGAAATCCGTACACCTGAACGATCCTACACGTCTAACAGTGACGACAAGTTTATAATGCAAATCCACTTTGCAATGGCTAAAAAATCTTCTGATGACACTAGTCAATTTGTGAAAAGAGACATTAAAAGCAAAATTCTTAAAGGCGAATATCCTGTGTCCGCACCTATGGGATATTTGAATATGAGTAAATTTGGAGTAATCACAGGTCGCCGTTTTGATCAAGAGAAGCAACAGCTTATCAACAAATCCGCGAAAGAAGAAGGGCGAACAATACGAAGAATTGAGCAAGATCCATTCTTAGCACCCATAATAAGAAAACTTTATCAAGAATATAGTACTGGAAGCTACTCCATTGATGAACTCAGAATAAAAGCCCTTAAGATGGGTCTTAAGGGCACAAGAAGCGATTTGATGCTTAGCAAGTCGACAATACTTCGCATTCTCTCAAACCCTATCTATTACGGTGCTATTCCTTGGCAAGGAGAAATACACTCGCCCAGTAAATTACCAGAAGAAACTCGACACTTCCCTATCATCGAAAAAGACTTATTTGATTCCGTTCAAGATGTATTAAACAACAAATCAAAACCAAGGAAGCAAGTTCATTTTCATAAATACACTGGTATTATTCGTTGCAAGGAGTGCGGTGGGATGATTACAGCAGAAATCCAAAAGGGTAAGACTTATTATCGTTGCACCAAAAAAAAGAAAGGGTTAAAAGTTAAGTGCTCTCAACCTTATATTCGAGAAGATAAACTTGAAAAACAAATTCAAAATAAGCTTAAAGATTATGTTATTCCAGAAAAGTTTGTTAAATGGGCATTAAAAACACTGAACAAAAACAATGAAAACGAACAAAGACAGTTAGAATCAATTCTTTCAAAACAAAGAAAGAATCTTGCTGTGATAGAAGGACAATTAGCTCAGTTATTAAAAATGAAAATCTCCCCCGCCAATATAAACGGGGAACTTCTCAATGATGAGGAATATCTTGCTCAAAAGAAATCCCTTCTATCAGAAAAAGAAACCTATCAAGAGAAAACTTCTGACGCAGAGCGTAATTCGGAAAGTTGGCTCGAACAATGTGAGGAATTCTTTGATTTTGCAGCAAACTGTGAAAAAAAATGGATTGAAGATAAGAGAGATAACAGAAAAAGAATTTTCCAAATTATATTTGGCTCGAACGCCTATCTAAATGAGCAGAAATTGCTTATAAAAGCAAAAAAGCCCTTTATAGAAAAGGCTTCTTTACAAAATTCGTTCACTTGGCGGGGACGACCGGACTCGAACCGGCGACCTATTGCGTGACAGGCAATCGCTCTAACCAGCTGAGCTACGCCCCCATAATGTCTATTTAGTTTTCAGAAACAACCATTTGATAACAAAATAAAGTATACATGATTAGTTTAAAAAAGCAATAGTAATAAGACTTTAATTGCTCTTTTTTTGATAAACCACTGCCTGATAAATTGAAATTACGATTGCTAAATAAAACCAAAACATTCCCATCAGAAGTCCTGAGTTGAACATGTTTGGCACAACAATAGCAACCCCAGAAAGCAATACAAACGAAGAGAATATATGCTGTTTATTCTTGTGAACCCTCGAAATTGACCAGAATATTAAATATCCGACGATATAGACTGCTATCAAAGTTGCGATAGCTCCCATTGAGAGAAAAATTTCCAAAACAATATTAGAGGTGTTCAAACCACTACCATGATCATCTTCCCCCAAAAATGAAGCTGTACTCCCTAGTCCCTGCCCCAATAGTGGATGTTCTTTGATTTCTATAAATGTCTTTTTGTAGATGTCTTTTCTGATATCAACGTTTGGATCAGAGCGCATGATTGTTGTCACAAACATTTTATTGTCCTTTTCTTTTTGAATATCTTCCAAATCAATGTGTCGACAACCGAAAATTTCCAATTCTTCCATCTTCAAAATCTCGCTTGGTAATTCGTTGTTTTTTTGGCAACTAATTGTGATTAACTGCTTTCCACTAATTGAACTTGCAGCGCGATTCCCAAAATGAAAAGTTGAGAGACCTGAGAGACTGATCACCAAAACAGCAATCATGCTTAAAAAACCAATGACCAATATATTTTTGAAGGTCTCTTTTAACGAAAATATCTTATGGAAAATGCTATCTATAAGCAAAAGAGTGATGTAAATAACAAACACCACAAAAACGCCAAGCCAAGCGCTCCTCGAAACTGTTAGCAATAAGACAGAAAAAGCTACAATGAAATATAAATTCACAAAAAAACCAAAGATGCGCGACACACCGAAGCCTGCAACCATAAGTTTACTTTTGTCTGGTTTTGCCATTTGGCGAAACCAAAGTAGCGTTGCTATCATCAGTGTTATATACACTCCCAACCAGTCAGGTTCCATAAAAGTCCCATTGACTCTTGCTGTAAAAACTTGGAAGTCTTGCCAATTTAGCATTTTTGCTATCGCTTGATAGAAACTCCAGAAAATCACAGGGACTGAGCCAAATACAAAAAAGAGCAATGTTTCGATAATTGAGTTCTTGCTTTGTGTGAAATTTCGAATCAGCCAATACAAAACAATAAATGAAAACAAGATAATTGCTAATTTCAAAGAGATTGTTTTGAGTGGTGAATTAACCACTGCCAAAAATGCGAAAAAGGGAAAGATGAGGACGAGTCGATCAAGCGAGTTGAAAGCTTTCTGAGCTGGAATCAGCTCACAACTCTTCTTGTTAAAAATTCTGCAATATAAACAGATCTTTTTGATACTCAGAAGGTTAAATGTTGGATTTTTCTTATAACCCTTAATTGCTATCACAAGAGCAAGTATCGCACCCACTAATTGGAAGGGGCGCAGGTTAAATGCTAATTGTTCTGGTGTAATAATGATGTTCTCAAGAGGAATAAGCATTATAAAAACTAGAAAGCTTCTTTTTGGAAACTTAAAACACAGATAAAGAGTGCTGGTAAGCAAAATTGCAAAAAACCAAAGGCTTATTTCGCCTTTAAAAAAAGTACTCCAGATTATAAGAGTTGAGCTTATTAGAAAACCCGTGGTTAAAGTGGATAAATACTGTTTAAAGTTCATGCTAAGCTTTTGTTAATAATTTCATCGTCTTTTTTGTAAACTTCTTCCATCCAAATTTCTTTGCTTTATTTTTTGCATTTTGAACTCTCTCTTTAGCAAGCTCATTCGAAATAATAAATTCCAACATCCCTTCCGCAATTTTTTCATCATTTTCTGGATCAACCAAAACAATCTCGCTTTCATCTGCAATCTCGGGAATAGAGGAGACATTAGATGCCACAACAGGACAACCAACACTCATTGCTTCCAGAACTGGCAAACCAAAACCTTCGTATAGCGATGGGTAACAGAACAGTTTCGCACCAGCATAAATAGCAGGCAACTCCTTCTGCGGAACAAAACCAATTGACTCAATATACCCGCGAGGAATTCCATTTTTCCTCATTACCTCTTCAGCAATTCCTGGGACATCAACAACTAATGGGATTAGATTTGAATGAAAAGATCCCGCTAAAATTAATCGTGGGATTTCCATTTTCTGGTTATGCCTAGTGTACAGGATTCCATACGCCCGAAGAAGTGCATCAACATTTTTTCTGACATCAAAACCACCCACATAAAAGATGTATTCTTCTTCTTTGAGTTTAAATTTATTTAAAATTTCCGTCTTTTCTTTTTCGGGAATTTTTTTGTGAAAGATCCGATCACAATCAATGGGAATAACAGAAATGCTATCATCTTTCGTCTGAAAGAATTTCACTATATCATTTTTTGAATTTTGAGAAATTGTGATAATTTCGTCGGCACTTTGAATACCTTTTCCAACCAAACTATAGTAAAGTTTTTTACGAAGATTGTTTAAGTATTGCGGAAATATCTTCCAAACAGTGTCATGTACAAGCATTACATGTTTTGTGTTTTTGAGAACCGTTGGAGATTGATACAAAGAAAACAAAACATCACATCTGTCTTTTTCTACTTGCCGTGGTAATAATATTTTTTCCCAAAGAATCTTACGAACCAAATCATCTCTTTTATAGAAAGAGTCAATAATGCATTTTTTAAAATTGTCTATTCCCTCAAAAGCAGCCTCTTTCTCCAAATAAACAACAAATTCGACCTCCCCAAAAACAGTCTTCTCTTTTTCCAGCTCCTCCCTCAGAACTCTCAAGAAATTTGCACAAACTTGCCCAATTCCAGAATCCTGCTTGCGAATGAAGGATCCATTGATTCCTATTTTCATTATTTTATTTTGTTTTTGAAAAATATCTTAAATATGTATTCCTTTTTTATCACAACCACTATGGTTAAGCAAGTCTAAATCTTTTTCTATTTCTATTAGATTTTCTAAATATGCCTTTACTTCATTTAATTCTTCTTCGATGACTTCGATTTGTCTTTTATCAAAAGAATCTAACAGAATAGCAATTTCTGCTACACGCACAAATCGATCAATTGATTTCTTTAGATGCCTTGTTTCATAGATATAACTCGCCAATGTTCCCGTTGAATATGGATAGTATTGAATCGAATAGTCTGAGAAATATTCGTCTGCAACCCACTGCAAATCATAGGAAATCTCGTCCAATCTTTGAAGTTGTGATATCAAATTAATTCTTTCTTCTCCTTGCAACCAGACATTTTTCTTTGGCCAAGCACTTTCCTCTTCGATATTCTTCAAGCTAGCATCGACACTTTTAATAACTTTTCTTGTTGCCACAAAGTGATCGACATTCTCGTTTCTGATCTTGCTTTCGAGATAACCCTTACTTGCTGTTGTAAAAGTCGAGACTGCTATATACCCACGAAAAGTTATTAAAAAAACAACATTTGCAATCACCACGAAAGCAAAAATAAGAAGAAATTTATTGTGATTCCTTTTTAACCACGAAAGAAAAGCTTCGGCAATTTTAACTATTTTTTTAAAAATAGTTTTATTTCTCTTGTTTTTCATTTAACGAATGTTTTTATCTTTCTCATATTATACCAATTTAGACATTTTTTTGGAACACTTGTCGCATTTTGCTTTTAAGTGCTTTTCTTTTTGAATTCCAGGGATCTAAAAATTTTCTAATTCCTAAGAATTTTTTTGCATCAATTGCCACAAATTTTTCACTTGCAGAAATTGTATGCATCCCTTCGCCATATTCTGATTTTTTATTTGTTGCAAATGTAGCGATGGACTCCTCTTTGAAATCTTTAATCGAAAGACTCTCAACTTTGTTTAATATAATTTCTTTTCCATAAGTTCCCTCACAATTCTGGGCTGGTCGAATCAGTTGCTTCTTCCAAAAAAACAAAGGTCCAGCCATGCGAGAATTTCGAATATCTGACTTTACTGGATTTTGTGTGAATGCCTTCCATTTTCCAAACAAGTCCTTGGCATGGAAAATGCAAAGGTTCTCATTACAACCGAGTTTATCATCTGAGCAGAAAATCCACCATCTGTCCTTTGAGAAATGTAGTGTTGCATCAATTCCGGCAAAATTATTGATTAGAACTTTTTCCTTTTTCCATTCCAGGGGAAAATTAGTTGCTCGATAGAGTGCAACTTCCTTCTTACTTGAAGTCTCAGGAAGCATGAAGATTTTACCATCATAGGAGAAAACGAAAGGGTAAGAGATGTGATTATCATGATCAAGCGCCACTTTAGCTTCTGAGGCAAAGATCGCTCCACTTTCATCCTCAAGAATCTCTGAGACCATAATACGGCCTTTTTGTTTTTTATATTCAAATTCTTCAAAGAAAAGAAAAGTTGAACCATTTTTTTCGATCAAAAAAGGGTCAGCACAAAAACTATTCTTGTAGTCTGAGAATAGCCAGTTTAAATCTTTCTCTTTTATTTTGCCTTCTACGAAATCGGAAATTTTTCCACGAAAAATAGCAATGTTCCACTGCTCTTTCCAGAAATATTCCTTAAATTTTCTTATAATGATCTTCATTTGAATTTTAGAGAAATTTTTTTAAAACTCTTTTTGCATATTTTATTCTAGGAAAAAACTTACCATATCCCAAATGTTCTTCTTTCGCTTTTTTATATACATCCAAAACACCCTTTGAGATAACATCCCAACTGTAGCACTTGGATACTCTTTCTTTTCCTTCTTTGGCTTTTTCGTAAACTTCTTTTGGATTATCTAATAGCATTTTTAGTTGCTCTGTCAAATCATCAACATTTCTATTTTCAAAAGAAAATCCTGCATTGGCGATAGCTTCCAGGTTTTCTGGAATATCTGAAACCAATGTTGCTGTTTCATATGACATTGCTTCTAACAATGCAATCGACAAACCTTCAATTTCTGAGGGTTGCACGAAAAGATATGCATTAGAGAAAAGTTCTGCCAACTCCCTACTATTCCCGTCTAGGTTGCCTGTAAAAATAATATTTGGATTTTTTGCTGCCATTTTTCTCAACATTTTCTCATACCCATCTGGATGTAATTCATCTCCAGCAATCACAAGCTTCTTGTCAGTTTTCAAGCGATTAAATGCCTCAATTAAATAATGAACACCCTTGCTTTCCACTAGTCTTCCAACGGAGAGAAAAAAATCGTTCTCCTTAATTCCCCATTTCCCAGCATTTTTTAATTCAATCTTTTTATATTCCGGAACTCCATTAGGAATATATTCCCCACTTATTCTATATTTTTTCAAAACTATTTTCTTTAAATTCCTGGAAATGACAATTAGATGATCTGACATCAGACAACAACTTGCTTCACCTAATTTCAGGGATACTGTAGCAAAGGATCCCCATTTTTTATGTCGATAACATTGAGAATGAAATGTTGCTACGATCGGAGTTCTCGGGTTTAAAATTTTAGCTAACCAAATCAAAAGAGATGGACCAATCGAGTGAAAATGAATCACGTCCACTTTGTGTTTCCTAACATCAAGGCAAGCCAAAAAAGTGTGTGCAAGCGCATCAAGATGTTTTGACGCAATAGTTGGCAAACTAATTAAGCTTACTCCTTTATATTTTTTCAATTTTTCATCCACATATTGTGGTCTTGTATAGGCAATTGCTTCAATGCCCCGTGAAGCCAAGCGAACCGATAGTTCCTCAACATGTCTTTCGACTCCCCCTTGTAGTGTCGGTATGCCTTTTTGCCCAATAAATGCTACTTTCATATCTCTTCCTCTATTTATCTGTTAACTATTCTTGTTTTATTCCTCCTGTTAATCTTTTCTATGCCACATTTCCTTGTGTCAGATTCTGATATATTTCCATTATCCTTTTATAGAAAACATCTTTACTGTAGTGCTTCTCAATAAATAACTTCCCTAGCAACCCTTTTTCAAACATCTCTTCTTTATTTTGAATCGCATATTCCATTTTTGCCTTCAGTTGATTAACATCCCCCGCTGTGAAAAGAAGACCTGCATTGCTTCTTTTAACAATCTCTCGTGCGCCTCCCAAATCAGAAGATATTACAGTCTTTCCTAGCGCCATGGATTCTAATAGTCCGTATGGGGCATTTTCATAGCATCTAGAGGGAGTCACTGTGAAATTGGCACGAGCAATGATTTGAAATAGCTTCTCCTTCTCCAGTCTTCCTAAAAATTTAACACTGCCACTTACGTTCAATTTTCTTGCCAGCAAAACTAGATGTTCTTTTTCTGGTCCATCTCCAGCAATAAGTAATGGGATATTTGTTTTTATTTTGGCATAAGCTTCTATTAAATCACTTAGGCCCTTCTCAGTCGAAAGTCTTCCAAAGTATAAAATAAAGCCATTCTTATAATCACCGATCCCCAATTTCCAAGGCTCTATCTCAAAGTTGGCAGCACCGACCAAAACAGGATTTACTACTTTTTCAATGTTTTGACAAAAACCAAATTCTTGATATTTATCAATCAAAAAATCGCTTGGCGAGATAAAGTAATCTACCTTATTGAAGGTTCCTAGCAATTTATGCAATAATGATTCTATAACACAAACTGTGCTTTTTAAATATGAGTTGTATACACATTTATCAGTGATACATTTGTGTATTCTTCCTTTGCTATTTTTTTCCCAAATCTTGCCACGAACACTCAGGTTATAGCTAGGGCTAACAACTTTATAGTCATGCAAAGTCCAAACAATTGGTATTTTCTGTTTTTTCAATTCATCAATTACGGATGGGCTTAAATGATGGAAGATGTTATGTAAGTGTGCAACATCCGGCTTGAAATCAGATAATAACCTTCTTAGTTTAAGGCGGGTTTCAAAGTTATACCAAATTCTTCCAACAATTCTCATTTTCTCTATTGACCCAAATCTTGCTGAATCACTCAACTCATAATACTTCACAAAATATTTTCTCCAAGGTGAACTATGATCTGCATTTGTTTTTGTTGAAAAATGAGCTACTTCATGACCTGCTTCTTCCAGGATATTGATCGAGTCAAAGAATGCCCGTTCAGCACCACCACGAAGAAAAAAATTGTTATTCACCATTAAAACCTTCACAAGTTTTCTCGATAATAAATTATTGCTCTCTCTTAAAGCGCAACTTCTTGATTTGAATATACGACTGTGCTAGACTGTCCTTTCCTAGACTCAGAGTCTAATCTACTCTCTCGTTTTCAACAAGATGTTGCCACGCTTTAAATATATATAAAGCTATTTAAAATAGCACAACGAAGTCACTATGTCAATGAATATGCATCAAAAAGACCAAATAGGAGCAACATTAATAATATTTTTGGTTACACTTTTTGTAGTGATATTACCCTTTTTAAATCTATCGTTCTTACTCACTAGCCTTTTATTTTTAACTTTTTTTGCATTTATAATTCTCCAGATTAATTTAAGATGGGGGTTTTTCCTTTTTTTAATCCTACGCCCAATCTTGGATTTTTCATCAGAAATGCCTCTTTTCGAAGTTGGAAAAATCTCAATTAATCTTGCGTCTCTTTTGGGGGTGATGATTATATCCACAACGCTTCTTAGGATTCCTAGTAACATGGCATTGCTCAAAAAGGCTCCTTTGTTGAAGTATTGGCTAGGATTTACTTTAATTTTAATCTTAGGAACTGCAATCTCATTCAACAAAACCACGAGTATCTCTGAATTAATCAGGATGCTGACGATATTTTCATTTTTTATTCTTGGGTTTATTGTAACTAGAACCAAAAAAGATGCTTTTCAAATAGCAAAAGTGATTCTTATTTCAACCATGATTCCACTTTTAGTTGCTCTTTATCAATTAATTACCGATTCGGGCTTAACATTGTCATATCAAGACGTGCCTAATCGACTTTTTGGAACATTTGCTCACCCTAACCTCTTCGCTTTTTCATTAACATTTTCAATTGCTCTTTCTTTAGTAATGTTTCTTGTTTCCAAGAAAAGTTCCCGAAAATGGTTCTATGGGTTACTCCTTTTAGTTTTTACTTTTTTTCTTGCACAAACATACACTCGTGGTGCTTGGATTCTTTTTGTATTTATGATTCTTAGTGCTGGCTTTTTAAAATTGCACAAACTACTAGTCTTTTTTGTTGTAATATTTTTTGCTTTATATATGATAGCCGAACCAGTTAAGGACAGAGTTAATTCAATCACTACACTCTCGCCATACAGTTCGATATCTTGGAGATTCAATCTATGGCAAGATGCTATTGTTTATGCAAAAGAGGCGCCTCTCTTGGGTCATGGGACTGGGGTTGCTGAAGAACTAATACAGGAAAGACGTGGTTTACAACTTGGCTCACCTGCGCCACATAATGATTTTTTAAAAATATTATTGGAAAATGGAATCGTTGGTCTTCTTGCTTTTGTAGCAATTTTTGCATCACTATCAAAAATATTATTCTCTTATTTCCTGTCCGAGATAAGATCAAAAAAAACCAGTAATTTAAGTTTTCTGGTTTTAATCTTTCTTTGTTTTGCGCTTGGTCTATACGCGGCTAGTTTTGGAGATAATGTTTTAAAAGCTACTGCCCTTCAATGGTCATTTTGGGCTCAAGCTGGTGGAATCATGGCGATTATCCGCAAAAAGTGATGCCTATGCTTATAAATTAGCACTTACTTTTGAGCGCTCTTTTAACCGTTCTTTTGCAAAACAATAGCACCCTCCACAGCAAACAAACCGCCTTACTTTTTGAAAAATAGAAGTTATATTGTTTCAGAAGTTGATTCCCAAACTCACGTTTCCAACGACTATCACCAACAGAAAAATCAACCAATCTAATTCCCAGGCTCTGCAAATGTCGCAAGGTGTGAAAGACTAGAATATTTCCTGGTGTTATTTTTCCAAATTCAGAAACAAAGGCAGAGTTTGTAATCAGGAAAGTTTCTTTGGAAAAAATACCAAAAAGATATGCGATCTCTTGATCATCTTTCTTTAAAAAAGCTATTCCTACATTTTCATTGTTGTTTTTTATCCAAGAAGCATAGACTTTCCTTGTGATCTCTCTCCCAAAGAGGGATATTTTTTTCTTTCCTTTCCAGCTTTTATCCTCAATTGCAATCATTTTTTCAAAATCAGCAGTTTCGCTTTTTCTATGAAATTCAAATTCAACTAAAGGTTCTGATTTGGTGAGCTTCTTTTTGAATTTCTTTTTTGTTTTTTTACTCATATTTTCAAAAAGGTCTCTCCCGAGAACTAATCTTGGACTTTTGCAAGAAAACTCAAAAGAACAGTTCTTAATGATACTTTTATCGCCAGACATAAATAAATTCAAATGTCTTGCTTCTATTTCTGCTAAAAAAAGATTTTCTTCTTCCGTAACACTCTTTATTATCGTCTCCAAGATTCTTGGGTCACCAACCTTTAAACACAAAGATGAACGATCAATTGAACCGCCAAAGTTATCTGCGCACATCAACACCTTGACTGCAAACTTTCTACCCCAGACAAGTGGAAGTACGGCAACTAACTCTTTTTTTCTATAACAAAAAAAGACTATATATTCTTCCAGAGAAGCAGTCTCCAAAAAAGACATAAAGTATGTCGGAGAATTGAAAAAATGCACATCATCTGTTTCATCCCACAATCTTTGCCACTCTTCAAGTTGCAATTTCTCAAGTTTTTTAACTTTTTTGACTTGATATTCTTTCAAAAAATTGATATACATATAAATTATTCAACTTATAGGTATATCAATTTTCTAGCTATTAGTCAATAGGAAGCCGCTCTTGAAAACCTCCACGACCCCTTGGTAAAATATTTTCAAATAAAGTTTAAAGAGGCAATGTTATAATATAACATTGCCTCTTTGCTGTTCTCTTGAACAGTTGATTTTACTTTCGTCAGACATCGTCTAACTTTTTTCTTAGTCAGACTCAGCCTGATATTTGTGGAGCAAAAAACAAATTTGTGCATAAGCACGAGTTTTATGATTGCTATCTCACAGTTATCAGACGAAGGGACTTTAGTTGTCAGTATCCTTTTCACTGTTTTTCCCTTGATCTCCATTGAGTGCACCAGCATTGGTGTTCTCCGGGGATATTTCCTGAGAATCTGTCTCAAGGACCTCTTCTTCGTGTTCTTCAGCCTCAATCGGTTTCTCTTGTTTCTCTTTTTTTCTGAAGAATAGAGCTTTAACGATCAGGAAAAGAACGATAATAACTATAACACCACCCAGAAGGTACAGAAAACCCTTAAGGTAGTCAATACTTCCTTCTAAAGTTTTTCCTAAAGCCTCCATTGCTGTAAGCTTCTCTTTCTGCTCGACGATTGTCTCATTGGCAACAACTAATTTTCCTTCGAGGTTGCCGATGCGAGTATTTCGATCCTCAATCACGCCTTTCAACTTGGTGACTTTTCCGTTCAGAGCAGTAATGATCTGACTGGAAGATGTAAGATCTTCTCTTACATTTGCCAATTCTTCGGAAAGTTTCGTAACTTCAACTTGCCTTTTTCTCAACTTGCCTTTGAGGATCTTATTGGATTTTTCCGCAACTCTTAATCTCTTTTGAAGCTTTGCAACTTCAAAAGCATTGAGAATTAGGTCCTTTGCGATCATCTTTGTGGGAATGTAAAACACAAACCCCGGTTTGAGACTTTTACAAGCTTCCATTGTCAGCCCATTACCGGCAACAATTTGGCGAATTTTTCTAAGACCAGCCCCGGAAACTACATTGGCAATATCGCCGATGGTGTCACCCGAGGAGTCATTGGTCAATTTCAGAGCGTGAAGATCGGTTGTTCCAAAATTCTTTGAAATGTTTTTAATCCTTTGAAGTTCGTTGGCATTCCTGGCTGCTTTCAATTTAGCCCGGACATCTGCCAAAGTAGTGACTTCGGATATCTCTTTTGCCGCCGCAAGCTTCTTCTGAATATCTTCAAGAGATGTATCAGCGAAAGCTGCAGTCGTCCAAAGAAACATCACCGCAATTGCCATTATAACTGAATAAACAACATTCTTTTTTTCCATTGTTTCTATTCTCCTTTCCCTTATGGGAAATTGCTGATTCTTATGATTGTTGAATCTCCCTCCCATCTAAATCAAATCTTAAATGGGAGTTCGGTAAATGTGTTACCGTAGGTTAGCCGCTTTCAGTTTCGAACTATACGCTTCAAGACTTACGAGATTATTGATATGGTGCCTTTGCATTGCTCCTTCAACCTTAGAAAGGTTGTCGAAATATGCTTTGGAAAATTCCGCATCAGAAATCAATTGCTTATCTCTGGCGCGCTTGACAACATTAGCTCTTTCAAACCATGCTAATGCAATGCCTAACTGAGCCATTTCAAGTTTTTCGCCCTTAACGTTGTCTCTGGTAGCCTGGTTTAAATGAGCCTGGAAAACACTCAGTGCTTCCAAATCAGTTCTTTCAGAAGAAAGATACTTTTCTAATTCAACTTCAGCTACTTGCAATCTTGTTACACCATTCGGATCAGGTACTGCATTTGCGCACATCGCGAGAGTTAAATACTCGTCTCTCTTGAGTTTACTAATAACAGAAACTTTTTCCTTAGGCTCTGGTTGAACGATTTTTGCTTTATCAGCAACAACTTTTTGCTTTTCTGTAGAGCTTAGAGCAAGAAACGTTTTCTTGAAGTCTATGACTTTAACAAGCGCAACGGAAAGAAAGGGGTTAGCCTTAAGTCCATTACTTCCACTAGTTCCACTGAATGCAGAACCAATGCTACCACCAAGTGGCAAAGCACTGCTACCTGAAAGGCTGAGTGCACCTGCAAGCAAGGCTCCAATGTTCGCGCCTTTTGCTTCTGTGCCAAAAAGAACTTCAGCACCTTCACCAGTTGGAACGAAGAAATTCGCTCCGAGTTTCATGGCTGCTTCTGAAATCATCATCCCTAAATCATCCGAGGAAATGTTTTCAAGCTTCAAGCTTTTGTACCATTTCTTAAACCCTTCACGAGTTTGGAAGGTGATACTGCCCATTGCCAAATAGTCAGTGCCCTTTATTGCGCGAGCATCTGGATATTTAGCATAGGGACGAACAGCGTTTGTTGCTGGAAGGTCATAGAGCACAACCACATTGGCAGTTCTCATCAACATCTTCCTTGCTTTCGAAAAACCATCAATTAATTTCTTTTTCTCATACTTGTCTTCAACGAGCTTAGATTTATTCCCGAAATAAACCGGGATCATTTCTCTCGTGATAACATTAGGTAACGCCAAGTAAACTCTTTTGGAGTCTTTTAAGCTCCAGAGACTACCTTTTGTTACAGGAATATTTGGTGTTCCAGGAAACATTCCTTCGAATGCTGGCATATAGGCGCTGCCCATATACTTATCTTTACCATCTCCACCGCCACCGTTTAATACAGTGACATTAATCTCATTTTCCTGACCAACTTCAACCTCAACCTGTGAGGCTCCATTGTCTTCTGCAAAAGAAATCGAGGCAAATGCCAACGAAATCGCCATTACCATCAAAACAACAATCTTTCCCATTCTTTTCTTCATAACCGTTTCTCCTTGTGGTTTTGTTACACACATTTAGTGCGCAACTATTTGTTTGCTATTAAATTGACAAGCTACTGTTAAATAAACTGTTCATCACTTATTGCACGAATGTAATAAGTGATAAATTGGGTTATTCACTGCTATGAAAGTTCTTTGACTAACTTGACTGACTCAAATTCTCTTATCTTGTTTAAATATTAATCTTGATTTCCTATTATACTCTTTTTTTAGAGTTTTGTCAAGAGAAAACCTGGAATAGTAAAGTTCACTATTCCAGGTTTCTTTGGTCAAATGACCACTTTTATAATCTTGGCATAAATGCCGGCAAATATTATGGTGCAGGATTCACATTAATCTTTAAGGTTCCGAGCATCTGACTCTGTTGTGTTGTCATTATACCCGCGCCATTGTCGGTTGTCTGATATGAATTGTTCAGCACCTGCGAGTCGAGAGACCCAATAGTTCCAGGCGTTGCACATACCAGACCCGCCATATTAATTCCAGTTTGCATATTTGCAGTGAGACCTGTGTCCCAGGTGTCAGCAGTGAGATTGGCTCTCATATGATTGTCTGAAAATACACGACCGCCTTCAAGGCCACCGTTCTCAGCCAGTGTATCAAGGCTTGCAGTGGTAACATCCTGAATTTTAATTCCGCCAGTTCCGTCAGCACGTTCCTTTAGGATTTCCAAGCTCTGGGATGCAACATTAGTGATCGCCGCTGTTCCAATAGTTGGTGCGCCGGCGAGAGTTCCAATTTCCAGACTGGTGCATCCTTCGCCCCAAACCTGATTGAGACTATCAATATTGGTCTCTCCCCAGAGAGATCCATCATTGAAACCGTTAACAAATCCACCATTACATTCGCCATCAGGGCATTCAAATGAGGTGATTGGTTCGGGTTCGGGACAATTATCCGGGCAATCTGCCATGGCAATTGTTCCGAAAGTCATCATGATCGAAAGTGTCATTGCGAGTGTTACGAAGAGCTTTTTCATTGTTTCTTTCTCCTTGTTTGGAAAATAATGTTTTGATAGCTGGAAAATCCTGCTACCGACTTAGTTGTAAAACAATCTTCTGCGTCCCTTTGGTTCCTCCTTTTTATTCTTCCTTTCGTCAGAATATTTGAGATTATAAAAATTTGAGAGTACTTTGAAACGATAACCGTTTCTGCATCCGAAATTTTTTTAGTCTCTTTCGGACGCAAAATTAATATCAATTCATTTTCAATAATTTACTATGCAACGAATAATCTTGAAGGTCAATCTTACTCGTTATCACAACATAGCACGATTGTAATTATTTGTCAAGTTCTTTCATTGTTTTAATTTCCAATAAATTGCTCTTTTTTTTCTTGAAAATATTCAAATCATTTTCAGGTGCTGGAAAAATAACAATATAAGCAATTGCTGTCCCGAGCCCTGCTATAAAAGCGATTGTAAAGTTAAGCTTTGTATTTGGAGACGTCAAGCCAATGATTGAAGAATCTACGATTTTCAATCTTACATTTTCACCACTATGAAATCTTGTATGTCTGTTTTTAAGAACTTTAAAGATTCTAACCGAAATATTTTCAGCTTGTTTCATATTAGAATGCTTCACTGTTATTTCAATCATGCCAGAATCACCAGCGCTTGAAGCACTGACAACGCTTTTCCATTTTTTTGCGACCTGATCAATTTCTGGTTTTTTTTCAAAATACCCCCTATTAACGCCAAACTCTTCTTTTGCAACCTCATCATAAAAAGAATATGTTGTAATAACTTCTGCCAGAATTTCACTTATATATGTCCTAGATCTTGCAATCGCATATGGATCAACATCTCTATTAAACTTTGGTATGACTAAGACTTTTGATTTAGCACTATACCTAACAGGTTGTAAGAGGGTAAAAATAGTTGCTACAAGCAAAAAAACCAGTGATATCACTATAATTGTCTGTCTCTTACTTATAATAAATTTTAAATCCATCGTTTTAGCTGTTTTTAGAAATATCCCGTAGGTAATTTAATACTATATAATAATACATAAAGATACTTTTGTCAATGCTTTGAATCTTTGTCTCACCGCCTTAGAATTCTAGATTAAAGATCTCCTTGTAATAGTTTGTTTAATTTTTCTTTTATTTCCTCCTCTGAAACTTCTTTTTTGGGATCTACTTCCCTTTCAGCAATATCTTTATTTTCTTTAGATTCCTCACTTTTAAGCAGTGTCTTTTCTTCCGTAAGCTTCTTAACAAATAAATCTTGGTTATTTTCTTGGTCCATAAAAACAGGCAATCCATCAGGGGCTTGGGCTTTTCTACCTGACTTCCTTGGCATATCATTAGTTTCAAGTTTTTTTACTGACTCTTTTACCGGATTAGTAAAGTGGTTTTTTGGGCTGGTGCTCTCACTTGCTTGTTTCTTCTCTGCTTCAACTGCCTCTTTTTTTAAATCACTCTCTAATGAGTCCTGTTTTTGTTTAGGATCAAGACCATTCTCAATAACGAAAGCTTCCTCACTCTTACCTTCTGCTTGCAACATTTTTCGCATCATCGCTAGTTCTTCTGGATCCATTTCCATGTGATGACTTGTTCTTTCAGCTTTTTGTTCCTCAAACTTCTTATCACTAAAAATAGACTTTCCGTATAATCGAGAAAATATATTGTCTTTCTTGGACTCTTCTATTACTGGACCTTCTTCTTTTTGTTGATCTTGCGGAGATAAACTTTTATCAACACCTTGACTATCATCGGAATTCCCGATAAAATCGATGCTTTCAATTTTAGCTATTTCGTCTTCCAAGGCGACTTCTTTCTCTATTTCTTTAATCTCCTTGGGCTGTTTTTTCTTTTCCTCTAAAGAGTCTTCGGAGATACCTTTTGGTTCTTGAGCTAGAACCTTTTCAATCTCTCTCTTTTCATCTGCCTTCTTTCTTTCAGCAATTTGTTCGAAATCCTCTTCTGAGTCGATTACCTTACCTGCTTTTTCAGTTTCTGGCTTGGCAACTTGTTTATCTTTAAAGTCTTTATTAAGGGATTCAGTTTTTATTACTAACTCAGTTTTTTGTTCTTTTCTTTGAGTTTCATCTTTAGTTGTCTTTTCGTTTACTTTTTCAACTAAAACAGGGTTTTCTTGGGGCTCTGCCTGTTTCTTTTCCAAAATTTTATTAAGTCCAACGCTTGTGAGTTCTATTGCGCCAGAATCTTTTTTATCAGCTTCTTCGCGTTCTTTCTGTAGGGCTTCTTCATCAATAGCAGCTAGAATTTTTTTGATTTGGTCTTCTTCGTTTTTCTCTTTTACTTCTTTTACTTTAATGACACCACTGTCGTAAAACTCTTCTTTTTCGAGTTTTGTGGTTGATGTTTTTGCTTTTTTCTCTGGCTCCTTCCCTCCAATTTCAGCTTCACGTGCTTTATATGCACTCTTGCTATAGACATTTTCCCCAGTCTCCAACTCTTCAATTCCTTGTATTTGACCCTTTTCTTTGAGTTTTTTGAAACCCTTAAAAGTTTCTCCTGCCTCAATTATTCTGTGATATGTTTTCATATCTACCATCGAATCAGCTAATAGAGGATCTCCTAGAATTTTTTCTTCTTTTCCAGCAAGAGGAAGCTTGTCTATTACCCGCATATTCTCCCAAAAATTGTTGTCACCAACCTCTTCTTGAGGAATCTCTATTAAGTCCTCTCTCTCAAAAACTTTATTCTCTATTGTTGAGTTTTTTCCAGGAATGGTCTCTAATTCGATGCTTTCTTCTTTAAAATCAACAATATCTTCTTCTTCGGGTATCTCAATATACTCAAGCTCATCCATCAACTTTGTAGTTTCACTTTTCGAATCAAGCTTAGTTCCTTGAGTTTCAGTTTTGCTTTGAACCTCAAATGCATCTTGTTTTTCAAGATACTCCAAAGACGCTTTATCACTCCGCTTTTCTAGTTGTCGAGCTAGTTGATCTCCTATTTGTTGTTCAATATTTTTGTCTTCAGGAAAAAAATCACCCTTCTTAGAAGGCTTTATGAGCTTTAGATCAAAATCTTCATAGAAATAAATAATCAATAAAGAACCAAAAACTCCCACGATTAAAGCAATCGCTGTATTAAGTATTATATTAGGATACGCGACTTTCGAAGCCGTTATTGGTCCGTCGATAACCCTTGTTTCTACTTCTTTTCTTTGACCAAAGTAGTCTGAGCTATTCTCTTTGAAGTTCTTGGCAATACCGAGTGCTATTTTGTAAGAATCTTCGTTTTTTGGATCAAGTACTGAGATTTTAAGCATTCCTGTGTTTCCAACTATTTCAGCTCTTATCTCATCTTTCCATTCTTTTTTCCTTTTTTTAGCATCCCGAGAAAACCGCCTTTCAATAGCAATATCTGTCTCTAAAACACCTTTCATAAAGGTTTCTGTATATAATATCTGATTGAATACACTACTTAGGTATTTGGCATTTTGAGAGGCTGTTAAAATATCGGTGTTTTTCTGAACAATTAGAATTGTTATATCCGATCTATACTTTGGAGTTATTGCTGTGGAAACAAAAAATGTAACAGCACTTAACATAAGTGATATATACAAGATTAATTGCCATTTTCTTATTACCTTCGAAGTAAAGTTTTTCATCGTGTTCTTGACTATATTCTGCCTAAATACAGTCTTTTTAAAAATCATATCAGATTTATTATGACTTTCCTTTATACTACAAACAATCAAAAAAGTCAAATGTCTTCTTGTTTTCAAAATAAAAAAACCATAGACTGTGCTATGATTTTTAATTTTGTGTTTTTAATGGAATTTTCAGAGATCTTATCGAGGTAATAACTGGGATTGTTTTAAGTTTGGAATAATCTTGAAATTCCAACATCGGATCGCTTAAAGCCAGGATAATATAATTTATAAAGGGGAATTTTTTCTTAACCATTAGGGTTTCCGAAACAATGTCATTGACAAACAGATCACCCTTTTCAAGCGCCAAGGATTCAAGTTTATTCAATTTAGTATCCCTGCACACAATAAATTCATCAAAAACATCAATGAGGCCAGTTTTTTCAACCTTTGCCTTTTGCATAAAGTCTCCTCCCATTGTCAATAAAATCAATTTATTCCCAACTTTTTTCTGTTTTGTTAAGAAATCATACGTTTCATTTTCTATATATTTCGAAAAGTCAGCTTTCTTGATAAATTTTTTAAACATTCTTTTCGCACCTTCCTCCTCAAACTTTTCTGTTTTCTTTTTGATTTTCAAGCAATGTTCTTCGAAGTCATAGGCTCCACCAGCTTCTTTTTTACAGTGCTCCTGATACGTTTCTTGGATAATCCTAGATTCTGCGCCAGCACTCTGCAATATCTCAAATAGATCATTCTTGAATAAATTCGTTCTGAATAATGTATGGTCCAGATCAAAAACAATTTTCATACTCTTTATTTATTTCAAAATAACTTCTATCTCCATTTCTTCTCCGCGAAGAATTTTTAATTTTATTACTTCTCCTGGATTAAATTCTGAAATTAAGTTAGCAAGTGGTTTTTCTATAGTAATTTCTGTTCCATTTACGCTTAATATAATATCATTTATCATAATCCCAGCTAAATCAGCAGCGGAGTCACGTCTGACTGCCAAGCCCTGTTGCCCAGAAAAGGAATATATCAAGGCACCCTTGGTAACTGGTAAATCGCTGAGCAAAGAAATCTCTTTATCAATAGATAGGTAATACACACCGAAAGTAGCACGTTTTACTTGCTTGCTTTTAACTATCTTGTCTATAGTGCTTTTAATTTTATTTATTGGCATTATAAATCCTTCAGTTTTACCATCCTTTACAATCGAATTAGCGATCCCAACCACAGTTCCGTTGAAGTCAAGGACTGGCCCACCTATATTCTTTTCATCAATTTTTGCATCAGTTAGGATTGCTCCCTCAATTTTCTCTGAAGAAGAGAGCTGTGAATTTAGTAGCGTAAAGGTCCCATCAATTTCGTTCACAACTCCCAGGGAAAAGCTGTTTTGATATTCTCCACCGGTATTTCCAATAACGATGACCTTCTCGCCCGACTCCAATTCTCTCGAGTTTCCAAAGGTTGGTGTTGGGAGGTTCTCTTGTTTGGCTTTAAAAAATTCTAACTCGGAATACTCATCGCTAAAGATCAACTCTGCATCAAATTCTCTGTCATCTGAAAGTAGGATTTTATACCTTAAGATCTCTTCTGGCTGGTTTTGCCTACTATCTCTCTTTTTAACACTCGCTATCAACCCATCATTTGTTATTATAAGGCCAGTTTTTATACTCCTTGAAAGATCCTTGCTAGTTTTAATCTCTTGAAAACCTTCTGTTTTTTTATTGCTATTTTCTGGATAAGAAACAATCTTTACGACCGATGGTAAGACATTTTGCGCAGTTTTAACAACTGAAAAATCCTCCTTCACAACAATTTGCTCTGTTTTATTTATTACAGTAACATTATTGTTAACCTTCTTGAAAAAAGACCATTTATTAAAAGAATCTTTTGATGAAAGATAGGGCATCAGGAATCCATCCATAAAAACGCCTGAAAGTCCCCCCAAAACAACAATCAATAAAACTAATGCAGTAATTTTTATAAAATTCTTCACTTGCTAATCAATTTAAAAATAAAAAAATCACAAAACTAATAATATATTACGTGATTTTTACACAACAAGCGTCCATTGCGCTGAAAACAAAATACTTCCAACTGCTATCACTGATAAAATCACATTCGTTACAATGGAGCTTTTAGATAAAGACCCCCTTATGTACCTTCTTATAATATCCCACATAATGAAATAAATAACCAGTGCGACAACTCCAGTTGTTAAATATCCAAATGGCCAAAGAGCAAGCGCCCAAATTATTTGACCCATAATCAATGAAATAATAAAATTCAACATCATTAACCTCAAATAGTCTTGCTGCGCATAAAACTCTAAATCACTTTCTTTTTCTTTTCTTATGAATTTACCTCGACGATCTTTGACGCGCTCTTTTATTTTCCGAGAAGCTTCGGATGCAATCTTAAGCGATGGTAGACCAATTAAAAATGCTGAGCCAATAAAGGTTACGACTAAAGACCAAGCGCTGATGCTAAAATTGAGATACCAACCATAATTTGAAACGAACCAAAAGAATCCAGTTGCTAGGGTTGCTAAATTAATCATGCCTTGAGCCGTCTGATCACAATCATAGAGCTTTAAGCGATATGCACCAAGTAAGGCTAAGTAATAAACAATTCCGCTTAAAAGTACAAAAACTTGCCTTTCTAGTTTCCCATCAATTAAATACAATAAACTCAAAGATCCTAGACTTAAAAAAAACGGTATCGCTAAAAAGCGCATTTTTCCAGTCATTGGCCAAACAACTAAAACTGAAAAAAGAACCAAAAAAATAAGCACCTTAAAAAACAATAACTCATTAGAAATTGAAATTTCCAGCGCAGTAACAAAAATCAGACTGAATAAAAAGGCGTTAAGCTTGAATAGCATTCTCTTTTGAATATCTCAATTACTAAAAAACAATCATTCTATCTCTCTAATATTTCCATTTCGTTCCCTCCGATACTAACAAATACTGATTCCGCATACTCACTTGATTTCTATGGCAAAATTTACTCTATTATTTAGCCTCCTCTAGTTTTACCTTAATAATCTTCTCTGAATTCTTACTCCAAACATTTAAAGTTATCTCATCACCAACATTTTTATTCCGAACCATCCTTGAAAGATCAGTTTCTTTCTTTATTTTTTCGCCATTAATTTCTAAGATAATATCTCCTTCTGATAATCCAGCTTTGTCAGCAGGGCTTCCCGGGACAATTGCTAGGTCGCTTGGGCGATCACCTCTAACAATAATTGCTCCGTAGTCAAATTTCAAACTATTAACTTCTTGAAGATCCTTATTTATAACCATATATCTAACACCAATATATGGTCTTATGATTCTCCCTGTTGATTTTACACTTTGATAGATTCTCTTAACATTATTAATTGGAATTGCAAAACCAATATTCTCAGCGCCCTGCGCCATCGCAACATTAACACCGACAACATTTCCCTTTAAATCAACAATAGGTCCTCCAGAATTTCCGGGATTGATAGCAGCATCAGTCTGAATAACTTCCTCTAAAATCTCGGATTGTCCACGCCCATTACCAGCACTTATACTTCTCTTGAGTCCGGAGATGATCCCTTTTGAAACAGTATTTCTGAACTCACCAAGAGAGTTTCCAATTGCAATAACTGTTTGTCCAGCCTTTAGTTTATCTGAATCACCCAATTTAATTGTTGCTAAATTTCTTGCCTCAATCTTAATAACAGCAATGTCCAAAACAGTGTCTCTTGCCAAAACAACAGCGTCATATCTATCACCATCATTTGTGATAACAGAATAATCTGCCTTATCGTCATCAACCACATGTCTGTTTGTAACAATATACCCATCTTCACTTAAGATAAAGCCCGTTCCACCGCCAACTTCTCTTTTCTCAGTTTCTGGTGCACTTTTTGGTGCACTTTTGAATCCGAACGGACTAAAAAATGGATCACTTGCGAAGGGGTCTGAAAAATAACTGTTGAGCTTAGGAACATCTTTTGTAACAATCACGCTAACAACTGCTGGAGAAGACTTTTCAACTGCATCAATCACGGCAGATTCTTCTTCTATGACGCTTATTTTTGGAAGATCTTCGTTGGCAATTCCATTGGATGAGTGTAACAATTCCTTCATTGGACCTTTCCTGTTTTCGAGTTTGCTAAGCATACTCTTAATACCCTCAGTACTAAGCTCACTAGCTAAAAAACCGGAAACTCCACCAACGAAAGCACTTATGAAAACACAGATAACTATAATGGACATCTTTAATCTGTCAATTTTTTTCTTTTCTGTTTTGATGATCATATCATCATCAGTTTTTTTGATAATCAAATCAGGATCTTGTTCTATTAAGTTATCGCTCATCCTAGCTATTTTTTATTTTTTATAAAGATATAAACACTTACTCTGTGCATTCAAAAACTACAAACTAAAATGTTCTAATTTCGACCAATAATTGCGCCAACTGGGCAGCTTTCAATGGTCTCTTTTATATTTTCTTTATCACAAAGCTCATTGACAACCTTAGCAATATCTCCTTCCATCTTGAAACATTCTGGACACATAACCTCACATGTTCCACAACCTATGCATTTTTCTTCATCTATTGAAATTTTCATAAAAAACTATTTTACTAAGTTATTTGCCTCTTTATTTGATACTTGGATCACCTTTTGATCTATTTTTTATTCTTTTCTCCATCAATCGTGCCTCCTCATCAGCAAAACGAATGTGTCCGCTAGCTTTATCCCATTGATAATCCTTCATCCAAACTGAAACTTTTGTTTTCTGCTTCTCTTCTTCTATCCATTTAACAAAACTGATTCCTCTTTTGAATATTTGACGAATCTTAACTTCTCTCCTTTTTATTATATCGCCTTTTTTAAAATCATCAAATTCATCATCATTCTTTGCAATCTCCTCTATTTCTCGATAATCTTGAAGTTGGACTATATGAAAGCCTAAACGACTAGGAATTATTCCTGAGATTTGACCCTTTTGATACTCTCCTATTTCCATCGCAACCTCCGTACTGATCTTGTCCAATGGAAACCATCCCAACTCCCCGCTACTTTTCTTGCTTTCGCCTTCTGAGTATTTCTCTACAATATCCGAAAAGTTTGAACCATCCTCAGTCAATTCCGTTTTTGCCTTTTCCATTTCAAGGTATTCACTTTGCTCTTTTGAAATTTCAGCATATTTCTCAAGTAATCTTTTTGTATACATCTGATAAACTATGACTTTATCTCTTAAGTCATCAAATTTCCAACCATACAATGAGGCCAATCTTAATTCTACGGCTTTTTTACTACCAGCTATTGCAACTGCTCTATCAAGTTCTTCTTGTGCATCTTCTATCGTTATATTGATCCCATGCTTATTCGCTAATTGCTCAATAATCCTATCCTCTACTTGCTTATCAAGAATTTCTCGCTCCTTTACCTTTAGTCTCATTTTACCGTCCTTGGTATTGAAATCTACTCGAAGACCTTTACTTGCTAGATCTTGGTCTTCATAAAATTTTCTTACAGCATCAACGTTTTGGATTAATTCTCTTGTCGAAATCAACTCCCTTTCCTCCCCAACAAAAGCCACTGGATATGGAATCTTCTTGAAAATCGGTCTTGTGATTTTTCCAAGTGGTCCATAGAAATAAATTCCAATTGGCACAATTATTGAAATTGTTACTAGTATTGCTATAAGCAGAATTAATACTTTTTTAAAGTGAAATTTCCTAGCAAACTCCCTTAAGACAGAGGCTTTATTTTTTATTTTTTCCGATTCCTCCCTCTTTTCTTGCTTCTTCTTTTGAGTGAGCCTGTCTTGTTTCTGCTTGTCTTTTTTCGGCTCTTTTGCTTTTCTTAGCTCCACTATCTCCTCTTTCGCATCTTTCTTTTTTTTATCTTTTTTCTTTCCCATATGTTTATATTCTTCGCTTTTTTATCTTATTTTTAAGCTCTTTTTGAGAATATCATAAAGACTTCTTTTTTTCAAATAAAACTCCTTTGCGTGAAAAAAATTATCTATTTTTCAAAAACTCCAACAATCCATGATGCAGGTTTCTTTTTCCATCCCAAACAACAGTATTATACCCCTTCAAAAATTCATCCGGACTTTCATCCCTAAATGTTATTGATCTTACCTCTTTTGGCAATGCTTCACTGATATGCCTATCCGTGCCACCTCTTATTACAGAGAATTTATCCCCCCAAGCTTCTAGGTAATTAGGATGCTTCAGGATATCCTTAGGTAAGCCAAGCATACTCAGAATTGCTTCGTCGTGAATAATGTGTTTTACTGCAGTTTTTTTAGAGACACCCTTAATTGCAAAGTCTATCGCAAACGTTCCAGCTAAGCGAGCCGAAACTGGGATGTTATTTTCTGTAAATAATTCGTCTGCTCTTTTTGAAATTAAAGCTCTTAAGTCTAACTGTCCATTAGTTTTTGGTATCTGCATTCCCAGTCCTTCAGCCTGTTCTTCTGATAAATCCGTAGCATTAACAACTTCGAATGTAATTTGAGGCCCCCTATCATCGAGCATGATTGAAAGTGGCTTCAGTTTACTCTTCTCTCTGAAGACTGGCTTTGTCATAGTTGGATACACTTTTAGTCCAAACTCTGAAATTAATTGTTTAATGATTTTCCTCCATTGTTTCTTTTGTGCTTCAGAGAAAATTTTCTCATACTTATCATAATATGGTTCATCGTGAAGCTCTCCGTTGGGATCAAATCCTTGAACTTCAGTCCCACTACAATGCGCAATCAAGACGCCTTTTCTTAAACTTTTATCAATTTTATCCGTTATTCTTTTTTGGACGCCCTTGAGACCATGACCAGTGATCATAAAAATGATCCGTCCCTCCTTAAGAAGTTTTTCTAGTTCGATAATCATTCCCTCACTAGCCTCGGTGTAAACTGCAGCAATTGTCTCATCTACATCTGAAATTATAAGTTTTATATCATCATTAAATTTCATAATCAATTTATTTTTAATTATTTAAATTATATAGTTAGAGTTTACTATTCTTTTCTCATCGCCTCCATTGGAGAAAGTCTTGAAGCTGTTATTGCAGGCTTCATTCCAAAAACCAGTCCCGTAATAATTGAAAACACCAAACTTAAAACTACAGCTTCTATTGTCAATGGAAATTCCAATGCAATTCCCGGTAATTTACTTTCAGCAATCGCTTGAGCTAGTTTAGAAAAACCAAAACCGAAGACAACACCCAAAAAACCACCGGCAAAAGTCAGAAATGTTGCTTCAGCAAGGAATTGCTTAAAGATGTCTGAACTTTTTGCACCCACAGATTTGCGAAGACCTATTTCAAAAGTTCGTTCCGCAACTGCAACATACATCACATTTGTGATTCCCACTCCGCCAACAATAAGTGAAATTGAAGTCATTGCAATAAGCAAGATATTCATAGTGCTGATTATAGTGCCAACCATGTCAATCGCTTCGGCAATACTCATAACTCCAAAATCATCATCATCTGGGTCATCAATGTCGTGCCTATCACGCATTACATCCTCCATCTCTAAAACAGTAAGGTCAATCTTGGATAAGTCATTGACAGCGAAGATTGCAAAGGAAATATAATCCGTACCAAGAACTTTTTTTTGCAAAGTTCTTGCAGGCATGTAAATCATTTTGTTAAAATCCAAGAAACCTCCCCCTCCACGCTCTTTCAAAATTCCAATAACTCGATATGATTGATTATTAATTTTGACTTTCTTTCCTAACGCATCCTCATTTCCGAACAGCTTTTCCTTGACTCCTGCTCCTATAACAACAACTTGCTTTAAACTTCTATCGTCTTCGTTTGTAAACATCTCACCGCTTTCAAGTTCAAAATTCTTGTCTACATCAACAATCCCCGCCGTTATTCCAAAAATCATTGATGTCTCATTTTTACCCTCACGACTAACAATGTCTTGGCCAAAGCTACCTGCATACCAAGATCTCACATTTTTAAGCTCTGCAACTTTTTCAGCATCACCAATTTTAAAGGTAGTGATTTGAGCACCACCTATCTGAGAAGAAGCGTTTTCTGAAGAAGCGTGCTCTGTGTTAGGAGTCTTAACTTCAATATTAATCACATCAGTTCCAAACATTTCAACTTGTGACATCACAAAACGTCGTACTCCTTCTCCAAGCGACATTACAAAAACAATTGCCATTACACCAATAACAATCCCAAGCAATGAAAGCATTGTTCTTGCTAGGTTTGTAGTTAAATTTTTCCAAGCCAACTTAATGGCCATTGCTATTGTGCGCATTTTTAGAATCTAGTCATATCTTAATGCTTCCATTGGACTGATTTTTGAAGCTTTTGTTGCTGGATATACACCGAAAATTAAACCAATCCCGAGAGAAATCAAAACAGCTGTTATGATTGAAAATGGGGACAATAAAAATTGCCAGTTATACCCCATTGAATTTATAATTACAGCCGCCAAGAAAGCAATGGAAATTCCTAATATAATTCCAATAATTCCACCCACCAAAGAAACTGTTATTGACTCCACGATAAATTGTACTAAAATATCAGCTCTTTTCGCGCCAACTGCTCTCCTGACTCCAATTTCTCTAATTCTCTGACTGACAGCAATAAGCATTATATTCATAATGCCAACCCCACCTACAATGAGAGAAATTATTCCGATCGCAAGCAAGAAATATCTAAGAACATCCGTTATATCGCCGACCAGTCCTAATGCAGTTGCTTGGTCTCGTATGGTAAAATCGTCATCCGAAGGATTATCGATATCGTGTTGGTCACGTAATGTTGCAGCGATATTAGCCTTTAATGGTTTAATTGATTTTTCATCAATAGCTTTCAAGCGAATCAGCGCCAGGTGATTAATTCCTAAGATTAATTTTTGCGCAGTTTTAAGTGGCACTGTTACTGATCCATCTTGATCAGTAACTCCCATTGCAGAAGAACCTCTTTCTTTAAAAACTCCAATAACAGTAAAATTCTGATCTTTTATTTCAATAACCTTATCAAGAGGACTTCTTCCAGCAAAAAGATCTTTGGCTATCGTGCTCCCCAGGACCACAACCTTCGACATATTACGCTCCTCATCCTTAGTGAAGAACCTTCCTTTTTCCAATGATGCATTTTCAACCTCAATATAACTAGCTGTTGTTCCAAGGAAACTTCTGGTCAAATCTTCTGTATCACTCTCAACCTTAACTGTTCCCATGACATATCCAGCCGCGGCTTGCACATCAGGAAGTTTATTTTTTTTTCTCAATTCTTCTAAATCATCATACGTCAAAGATGTAATAGCTATACCAAACATTGCTGCGGGAGGACCGTCATCATTTGAGCCACCCGGGATAACTACAATTAAATTTGACCCGATATTTCTAATTTGATCCAAAATCAATTCTTGTGCAGAAAGTCCTACTGAAAAAATAATAATTACAGCAGCGACACCAATAACAATTCCAAGCACTGTTAAAAACGACCGCACTTTGGATGCGATCAGATTTTTCAAAGAAATTTTCACAGCTCCTGCTGTCGTGTATAAAAGCCACATACTCTTCTCTGTGATAAATAACTTATTTCAAACGCTCTCCGTTCTTTGCAATTAAACGACTCCCTGTTGTCTTATCGCTACTGATTTTTCCATCAACGACATAGATAATCCTTTTTGCATGCTTAGCTGTTTGAGTTTCATGAGTCACTAGGATAATCGTCTTTCCTTCATTATTAAGATTTTGCAAGATTTTCATTATCTGCGTTCCAGATTTTGAATCTAGGTTTCCTGTTGGCTCATCTGCAAAAATAAGATCTGGATCATTTACAAGAGCTCTGGCAATAGCAACTCTTTGTTTTTCACCACCAGAGAGTTGGTTCGAAAAATGATCAATTCGATGCTCAAGATCAACCGCTTTCAATGCTTTTAAAATTTTTGCTCTGTTCTCTTGTGCGTTAGTTTTCCGATGATCATATAGAAGTGGGAGTTCCACATTTTCATACACGGTAGTTTTTGAAAGTAAATTGAAAGATTGAAAAACAAAACCTATATTTACATTCCTAAGGTTTGCCGTGTCATCGTCAGAGAGATCGCTAGCATTTCTGCCAGTTAAAAAATACTCGCCCTTTGTTGGCTGATCCAATAGGCCTAGCATTTGCATTAATGTTGATTTCCCACTACCAGAAGGTCCCATAATTGCAACAAATTCTCCTCTTTCTATTTCAAAAGAAACACCTCTGATAGCTAGAGTTTTAACTTCATCAGTCTGATAGGTTTTATGCAAGTTTATCACTTGAATCAATTTCGACATTTTGCTTGTAAAATACTATTTTTTAGTTGGATCGTTTACAAAAACAATAACTTTATCACCAGAGGAAATACCAGAAACAATCTCTATTTCTCCGTCATCTCCACGTAAGCCAGCTTCTACTTCAACTGTTTTCACTTCATTATCACCGATTAAAATGTCTACATATTGTTTATCATCTTCCGTTCTCAGGGCTCTTCTTGGAATCACAAGTACATTGCCTTTTTCAGCTGTGTGTATGTCAACATCCCCACTCATACCTTCCCTTAAACGTATATCTACGTCAGATAATCGTAATTTAACTTTGTAATAAACAACATCTTGAATTACTGTTGCTGCTGGTTCAATTTCAATTACCTTTGCTTCGAATTTTTCACTTTCTTCGAAAGCATCAAATGTCACAGTTGCATTTTGTTCAAGTTTCACTTTTACAATATCAGACTCTGGAATATCTGCTTCCAAGGTAAAATCAGAAGAAAGAATTTTACCAAAAACACTGTTCATCGATGTTCCTAGGACTTCTCCTTTTTTATAATTCATTTGTGCAACTGTTCCGTTTATCGGCGAGACTAAGGTCGCTTTTTGTAAATTAGCTAAAGCTGTTTGGCGTGTTGCTCTTGCACTCTCAACCGCAGCATCTTTGCTTCTTTTTGTATAGTTTGACTCCGCAGTCTCTATGCCCTCTTTTGCACTCTTAACTGAACTTTCAGCAGAAACAATCGATAAATCACGTGCCTTTTTTGCAGACTCCACACCCTCTTCAGCGCTATGCTTGGCAATATTTGCTGAATTCAAGGTAAGTTTTGCGCTTTTTGTCAATGAATCACCCGCTCCATTATCGCTTAATACTTGTGCGTAATATTCCTGGGCATCCTCGTAATTACTCTTTGCATCTTCGTATGCCCTCTCGGCTGCATCAACTCTTTGATCCTCCAAGTCTTCGGTCTCTTCTAGAATATCTTTAGCGTTCTCTTTTTTTTGTTCCGCTTCTCTTATAAGATCATTGCTTGCACCAGAATTTGCTAGAGCTTGAGCCAATGCAGCATCTGCGCGCCTCAAGTCTTGTTCAAACGCAATGTCATCAATCGTTGCAATTGTTTCGCCAACTGCAATTTTCTTTCCAACATATGTATTTATGGATTTAATCCTTCCGACGGTTTCAAAGTTCAGCATAACTTCTTGTTTAGACTCGAGGTCAGCTGTTACGGATACTGTTTGTTCTACAGAGCCCATAGTTGCTACCTCGGTTTCATAAGTGATTAAATCTTTCTTCCCTGCAAAAAAGATTTTGTATCCAATGCCAATAATAATAACCGTCGTCACTGTTATGATGATTTTTTTTCTCGTTGTCATTTTTCTGTTTTAAATATTTTCGCTAATACTTCTTTTATATTCTACTATTTATTTTGTTTATTCACAAATAACTCAACAGTATTCTTCATCAGCATTGCAACTGTGACTGGACCAACACCACCAGGAACTGGGGTAATTGCACTAACAACTTTTTTTGCAGCTTCAAAATCAACATCACCAAAAAGCTTCCCATCTTCTCTGTTAATTCCAACATCAATCACAACAGCGCTTTTCTTAAACATTCCCTCTCCGATAAGATGTTTTTTTCCGACAGCCACGACTAAGATATCTGCCCAACGTGTATGAATCCCAATATCTCTTGTTTTCTCATGACAAACTGTCACAGTCGCTCCCCGATCCACCAGAAGCATAGTCACTGGCTTGCCTACAATGTTCGAATTTCCTACAACAACAGCATTCTTACCTTCTATTTCAATTCCATAAACGTCAAGGATCTTCATGACCGCCATTGGAGTGACGGGAGAAACTACAACGCTAGTTTCTCCATATTCACTGAATCTTCCAAAATTGCTACAACATAAACACTCAACATCCTTCTTTGGAGTTATACTATTCAAAACATCTCTCTCTGAAATATGCCTTGGTAAAGGCAATTGAACTAAAATAGCATCTGTACTTGGATCATTATTTAGTGTTTCCACTTCTGTTAATAGATCTTGCTCCGAAATGTCTGTCGGTAGCTCAACTTGAACAGACTCAATTCCAACCTCCTTACAAGCTTCAATTTTCTTTTTAACATAAATCCTACTTGCGGAGTCATCTCCAACAAAAACAATTACTAGAACTGGTTTCTTTTCAAAAGAGGAGATTCTTTCTCTTGTTTCCCCGTTAATAATATCAGCGACTTTTTTTCCTTTTAAAATCTCCATCAAATTCCTTTTTTTAGCTTTATTTATTCTAATCTCACCAGACTCTACAAACTAGGGACTGGAAATTTCGCACACATTTGTCTAATTTCTTTTTTGATCCCATTTAACTCAGCCTTATCTTCCCTATTTAAAATTGCTAAATCAATCAAATTAACAATATTTTTAATCTCTTTGACACCTATTCCCCTGGAAGTAGCAGCTGGTGTTCCAAATCTTACACCAGAAGGATTCATTGGTGGATTTGGATCATTCGGAATAGTGCTACGGCTAACTGAAATCCCAACTTCTTCTAATATTCTTTCCGCATCTTTTCCACTTATCCCTTTACTTGTCATATCAACAACTAAAAGGTGGTTGTCAGTGCCACCAGAAACAACGCTATAACCTTTTTCGATAAATTCAGCTGCCATTATCTTTGCATTCTCGATGACCTGCTTGGCATGTTCCTTAAAATTATCTTGTAGGGCCTCGCCAAAAGCCACTGCTTTCGCAGCAGTAATGTGGTCATGTGGACCACCTTGCATTCCTGGAAAAACAGCTCTGTCAACTTGCTTCGCAAATTTTTCTTTACACATAATCATTGCGCCGCGAGGGCCTCTTAGAGTTTTGTGTGTCGTTGTTGAAATAACATCGAAAAATGGCACTGGATTTTCCATTTGACCAGCCGCGATGAGCCCTGCCGTGTGAGCAATGTCAGCAAATGTATATGCACTAACTTCATCGGCAATATCCTTGAACTTTTTCCATTCAATTTCTCGAGAGTATGCGCTGTACCCGGCCACAATCATTTTTGGTCGCTCTTTTAATGCCATCTCTCGAACCTTTTCCATATCTATTTTTCCAGTTTTTTCATCTACTTCATATTGAACAAAATCATAGAGCATCCCAGAGAAATTTACTGGGTGACCATGAGAAAGATGTCCTCCGTGGTCAAGTTTTAGACCCATTACTTTGTCTCCTGGTTTTAAAAATGCAAAATAAACTGCAGCATTAGCTGGTGATCCTGAAAGTGGTTGGACATTAACATGCTCTGCTCCAAAAATCTCCTTGGCTCTTTTAATTGCAGTGTTTTCGACATCATCAATGATTTGGTTTCCTCCATAATATCGGTGTCCTGGATATCCTTCAGAGTATTTATTCGTCAAAACTGTACCCATTGCCTCCAATACTGCTTTTGAGACATAATTCTCTGATGCAATAAACTCTAACTCCTCTTTCTGTCTCATCTCTTCTGCTCTTATGATTTCCATCACCTCAGGATCTTGTTTTTCTAAATTTTTATAATTCAACATTGATATTTTTTTATCTATTTATATTCAAACTAAGCTAAGTAAGGATGTCTTACTTTTTCCAAAAATCGATTCAACCCTCTGGAACTTTCCTTATTTTGCCACAATAATAAATAAAGTCTTGTTCGTCTTCTTGGAATTTTTGATTTTTTGTGCCTAGTTACAACATGTTTTGCTTATTTAATGCTAAAAAAATAATGCCACCAATAATAATAATTTTCTCTGTGTACAACAAGTTCAGTTTCTTTCTCTGTTGCTTTTGAAATACCCTCCTCCTCTAAGAAGCCTTCTTTTACCAAAACCATTTGTTCCCCTTCCTTAATTAAATTCAACTTATCTTTTGCTTCTTTTTCCTTAAAATCATCCGTCTTTAGATAACCTATTAATTCATTTAAGTCTTGATTTTCTCCCTCTAATCGGTTGATCTGCAACTGAAATTTTGAAATCTCCTCATTTATTCCATTCTGTTTCTTTGCTTGATGAGACATTCTAAGGACAACAAAAACAAAAATGACTATTAATATAAGAACGATGAGGGATAAAAAAACTTTTTTCCCCTTTGTTCCTGTGTCACACCCGTTTCTTTTGTTTTGCGCTCTTACAATTTCAGTTTTCCTCATTTTCAATTTTTTACCGCCCTAAAGTTTCTAAAAATGGTGCTATCGTGAACCCTACCATACCCAAAGCTGCTAATACTGAAATGATAATCCAAAGAACCCGAATTTTCTTTTTCGTACTTTTTAACATAATTTTGACAACGTTAGATTCTCTTTATTTTTTAACTTCTTGTCCCTTAACATACTATCTAGTATACAACATAAATCTCTCTAGGAAAAATTGCAACTAATAAGTTGGTTTTTCAAAAATCCAAGCAATCCAAATCACCATTGACTTTGTGCCTTTAGATGCTACAATATTACTTAGTTAATTTGATTAAATATTACGATAGTATGCCAAAGCGAACTTACCAACCAAAAAGCAGAAGGAGACTAAGAAGACACGGTTTTCTTAAGCGATCTGCTACTCAAAATGGACGAAATGTTTTAAAAAGCAGAAGACAAAAAGGAAGAAAGAAATTATCTGTATAGTTTTCACAAAGACCGCAAGCTTGAAGGTCTGCTTTTTACTTCTTTACTTCAATTAAACAATGTTACCTTTAGAGAATCGCCTAAAAAATTCATCTGAAATCAAGAAGGTCTTTGAGGGCGGAAAATCGGCACGGAACGATTTTTTATTTTTAAGGTTTAATTGCAATAATTCACAATATTCTCGCATAGCCTTTAGCGTTGGATTAAACCACTCTAAAAGCGCTGTAAAAAGAAACCGAACAAAGCGATTACTGAGAGTTGCCGCAAAGCAACTTCTTGATAGAATAAAACCAGGATTCGACATTGTTATTTATATTAAAAATGTTACACCAGAGAATGTGGAAGGAGAAAAAATAACGCACTGTCTAAAAAAAGCACTGGCTTTTGCTAAGATTCTAAAACAATAAAAAATTAAAATGGGACTTATTAAATCAGCTTTCTCAATATTGATATTCCAACCACTACTCAATTTATTGATCGTACTTTATGTTATGATGCCAGATTTCGGCATAGCGATTATTTTGTTCACTATCATCACCAAACTTGCACTTTTGCCTTTGACGAAAAAATCAATTGAATCGCAAAAAGCAATGCAAGATATCCAACCCGAGCTTAAAAAACTTCAAAAGAAGTATAAGGACGATAAAGCAAAGCTTGGACATAAATCAATGGAACTCTACAAAAAGCACGGGGTTAACCCTGCTGGCGGATGCCTTCCGATTATCATCCAAATGATTTTTATCATCGCATTATTCCAAGTTCTAAGGCTTACGCTAGATTCCTCCCCCGAAGCAATTAACCGAACATCTGAACTTTTGTATGGCTTTGTGAAAAACCCTGGAGCACTAAATCCTATTGCATTTGGATTTTTCGATTTAAATAAACCAAGTATTCCACTTGCAATTGTCGCGGCTGGGCTGCAATTTGTTCAGTCTAAGATGATGATGGCAAAAAACAAAAAAGAACAAGCAGAGCGAGAGAAAAAAAATGGAGCCGAAGAAAAGAAAGATGATGAACCAGACTTCTCAACCATGATACAAACACAAATGGTATACATGGGACCAATTATGACATTAATTATCGGAGTTAAATTTGCTGGTGGACTAATTCTTTATTGGACAATTTCAACGATGATTATGATTATCCAACAATACTATGTTCTACGGGAAGAAAAAAAGGAGAGTAAGTTAAATTAGTAGTTTGGAAAAAATTAAGATTTATAAAAATTAATTATATACCGAATATGAAACTTGAAGAGAAAAAGAAATTGATAGAAGAAACAACCAAGGAACTTTTAGAAAAAATGGGATTTCAAGCAACGGTCTATATTGCAACCAATGTTTCAACCTCGGAAGAAGAAACTTCTGAAGAAAATCCAATCTCTGTAGAGCTTCAGTTAACTGATTCAAAATATTTGATTGGTAAATATGGTGTCAATCTTTCAGCTTTGCAACATATTTTACGCGTGATTATTAGAAATAAAACAAAAGAAAGAATCAATTTCAACGTTGATGTGAATAATTATCGTGAAGAACAAAAACAAGCGATTATTGCGCTTGCCAATGAAATGGGAGAAAAGGTTAGAATGGAAAAGAAATCAGCTATGCTTCGCTCAATGAATGCATATGAAAGAAGGATTGTTCATGTTGAGTTGGAAAAAATGGACGGAGTTCTCACGGAAAGCGTTGGTGAAGGAGAAGACCGAAAAGTTATTATCAAGCCAACTTCCATTGGAGATGAGTTTGATCTCTAAAATAAAACTAAGTTTTCAAATAAAAAAATGTCCGTTTCCAGGAAAATAATCTACAACGTTACGGCATCCTCAATATCAAAGGTAATAACTACTGTTATTGCTCTGGTTAACATTGGTCTTATCACAAGATATTTAGGCCAAGAGATGTTTGGTAATTATGTCGTTGCTTTGGCTTTTTTCTTGCTTTTTACTGCGCTCGGAGATTTTGGAATATACCAAACAACAACAAGGGAAATTTCCCGCCCAGGTGCAAAAGAGGACGAGATAGTGAATAATGCAATAGGGCTTAGAATCACAATCTCCTTAGCAGTCATTGCAATTTCACCTATTTTTATTTGGCTTTCATCTTACTCAAATGAACTTAAAATTGCGCTGGGGATTGTTTTGTTTGCATTCTTCTTTGCATCCTTCACTCAACTTTTAATTGGGCTCTTCCAAAAAAGACTGTTGATGGATCGCGTGGCTCTTGTTGAAATGTTTGGCAAAGTATTGCAGTTAGCGCTAGTTGCAATCGGCGTAAAAATGGATTTGGGATTTAATTTTATAGTTGGGACACTTTTAGTCACAATGTTTTTTAATTTTATCGTGATCTTTTGGTTAGCAAAAAAGTTTGTTAGGTTTAAACCTTCTTTTGATATCGCCTATTGGAAAAAATTTCTTTATCAGTCCTTCCCAATCGGACTTTCCGTGTTTGTTTCCTTTATCTACTTTAAAGCAGATTCAATCATACTTTCTTGGCTCAAACCATCAGCTGATGTCGGTCTTTATGGCGCTGCATACAAAGTGATTGAAAATCTGAGTTTTTTTCCAGGAATGATTGTAGGCCTGACAATGCCCATTATCTCGTATAATATTTTTTCAAATCGCAAAAAATTTGAAACTATTGTCAATAAAAATTTCAAGATATTCTTGATACTAGTTATTCCGATTCTGATTGGGACACAAGTGCTAGCAGAGGATATAATTAATCTAATCGCTGGTTCAGAATTTGCAAGTTCTGCTAACATTCTGAGAATTGTAATCATCTCATTGGTGTTTATCTTCTTTGGACAACTCTTTAATAGCATCCTGATCGCTGCCAAACTGCAAAAGAAACTACTTTGGGGACTTTTATTTTGTGCTGTTTTAAATGTCTCTTTAAACTTTCTATTTATCCCAAAATTCTCCTATCTAGCAACTGCTTATATTTCAGTTTTAACTGAATTCTTTGTTGTACTTATTGGTGGAGTATTGATTTATAAAAACCTTAAATTCTTTCCAAAATTTGAAAGATTTCCGTCAATTATTCTTTCGGGAATTATTTTGTGGATTTTCCTTGAAACAACAAAAAATTCTCTCTCCTTCGCTACTATTGTAATACTTAGTCCGATTGTATACTTCACGGCAACAATCATCTTAAAAGCAATTTCAAGGGAAGAAATTGTATTACTCTTGAAAAAAGATCATCGTGAAAAAGCAAAAAAATAGCGATTTAGAGATGGTTATCACAGTAATCATAATCACCCATAATAACGAAACAACTATTCAGGATTGTCTAAATTCTGTTTTTAAAAATCCTACTCCCGGTTTTCAAAAAAAAATTGTTGTTATTGATAACGATTCGCAAGACGGGACTCCAAAAATTCTAAATGGACTTAAGCATGATCGGCGAATATCAAAAATAATTCTAAATAGCTTCAATGATGGATTTGGAAAAACCATCAATACATTCATTGAGCAAGCACAAAAAAGAAAAGCTAGGCCTTCGGACTTCTTTTTTATTTTAAACCCAGATACAACACTAGAGTCGACTGCTCTAAGTCGACTGCTTGAAGCTGCCACTAATAAGAAACACTTGGGACTCTTGTCTTGCACTATCGTTCATCCCAAAACAAAAAAGGTTTTATTTAAGGAAGGGAGTATTGATTTTCTTCGTTTTAGAACTACCCATACAGCCCCAGGAGCATTTCAAGCAAGCTATGTGACTGGTTGTGCATTATTAATCAGTAAATCCCTCCTTCAGAAGATTGGAGCGTTTGATCCCAATTTTTTCTTATACTACGAAGATGCTGACTTTTCGAAAAGAACTTTAGATGCTGGAATGGAAATTGCTACCGAAAGTTCTGCTCTTTGCTATCACGAGGAATCCCACTCTGCCACATCAGAAACAAAAGATTACTTTTTAACCAGAAATGCTTTGTATTTTTTCCATAAACACTACTCATTCTTCGCACTTCCCTATTTTTGGGCAGTATTTTCCGTAAGACTTATTTATCATAAATATTTCTCAAAAAAACAAGTTGTGCTTTACGCCATGCAAGATTTTTGGAAAAATTAAAAATCATTTTCAACTATTTAGGTTGCTCAAACAGACATTTCCTTTATAATAAAGACATCTTATAAAAAACATTAAAAATATAATTAATAAAAAAATGACAAGGAGCCATTTCAATACAACTTTTTTGTTTCTATTAATTGCGTTTTCTGGATACGGTGCCTATATGCTTTTCAAGCCATTCCTTCTAGCACTTTTAATAGCCTTTATTCTCTCTCAATTGTTTAAAAAATATTACTTGAGATTCACTAAATTTTTCGGAAAGAGAAAATCCTTGGGATCCTTTGCGACTTGCGGAATGATTCTTGTGATTATAATTATTCCCTTGATTTTTGTTTCCAGCCTTATTGTTTCAGAGGCAAATGATCTGTATAATCTTATTGAAAAGAATCATTTCATTGAGAAAGTAACCAACGGTGAGTTAACAATCCCAATCTTGGAAATAAAGATCACAAATAACAATATTCATAGTATTATAGGAACTGATAAATTCATGGACGGAGTAAAAGATGCAGGCGGATTCATTGCATCACTTGTTAAAAGCGCATATCAAAGCACGAGCCAGTTAATGTTCATGATGTTTGTTATGTTTTTTGCATTGTATTATCTCTTTAAAGATGGCGATCAGATAATCAAAAAAATGATGCAGATTAGTCCATTGAAAAATAGACAGGAAAAAGTTTTAATTAACAAGTTTGTTGAAATTTCACGTGCAACATTGAAAGGGACACTTGTGATTGCCTTGTTGCAAGGAACTCTAACAGGTCTTTTGTTGTGGGCGCTTGGGGTTTCTTCTGCAGCTCTTTTGGGAGTAGTCGCGGTGTTCTTTTCCCTTATTCCGATGCTTGGACCAGTTTTTGTTTGGGCGCCAGCTGCAATAATCCTTCTTTTGATGGGTCAGATATGGCAAGGGGTTGTGCTTATTATTTTTGGAACATTTGTTATTAGCTTAATTGATAACATTCTGCGACCAAAGCTTGTCGGAAACGATTCTGGGTTACACCCTCTCTTGATTTTCATTTCGACTTTTGGAGGTCTAGCATTGTTTGGGCTTATTGGATTTCTAATAGGGCCAGTAATAATTGCAATGTTTGTTGCAATTTTGCATATCTATCAAACTGAATTTAAGGAAGATTTACAAGAGTTCAATAAATAACCTTTTTTCATGGAAATATCAGAAGAAGACAAGATTTGCTTAGGGAAACAATTCTCAATCAAAGAATCTGGAGAAGAGATCGGCAGAGCCTCTTTATACTTAGTTCATAATAATTTGCACTCTAGACCATTTGCTTTCCTAGAAGATGTTTTCATTCATGAGTCCAGGAGAGGAAGTGGGCTTGGCACCAAACTAGTAGACCTTGTTATCAAAAGAGCAAAAGAATTAAATTGCTATAAATTAATAGCAACCAGTAGAAATTCTAAGCCAAAAGTTCATAGATTATACAGAAAGATTGGCTTTGAAGATTATGGAAAGGAATTTAGAATCAATCTATAAAAAGACTAGAGAAACTTATAACAAAAAACGGCACTTAAGGCCGTTTTTTGTTATAACACTAACTAGTTGAAATCTTAACTATACCACTAAGATTAAATAGTTTCTGTTGGTGCTAATGCTACGAAGTCACTTTCAATAGAGTCGTGATTCTCAAGTGCAACCATTTCAGCTCTTCTTTTTGCAAAACCAGTTCCCGCAGGAATTAATTTTCCTAAAATTACATTCTCTTTCAAACCTCGCAAGTAATCAATCTTTCCTTGGGTGGAAGCATCAATTAAAACTTTTGCTGTTTCTTGAAATGATGCAGCTGAAAGGAAACTATCTGTTGAGAGTGCTATTTTTGAAATTCCAAGCACTAATTGTTCACCAGCAGCTTCTTGTTTTTTCTCTTCCCTTATATTGTTGTTCATTTCTACAAACTTTGCTTTCTCAACAATATCTCCAGCAAGCAATTCTGTGTCACCTGGATCTGAAACTTTGACTCTAGATAGCATTTGTCGAATAACGATTTCGATGTGCTTGTCATTGATTCCTTCACCCTGTGTTTGATAAATTTCCTGAACTTCACAAATAATATATCGATGAAGAGCTTCTCCTCCGCCAACTTTAAACAATTTCTTAAGATCAAGGTGTCCTTCTGAAAGTACTTGCCCTTTTGTAACTAAGTCTCCTTTTTCGACTTTTGCGTTCATAACAGCTGGAATCGCATATTCTTTTTCTTCAATCTTCTTAACTTTTCCAGTCTGAGCCTTTCGCAATGTAATGATTTTTTGCTTCTTATTTTCAACAATATCTTCTATTGTTCCATCAACTTCAGCGATCATAGCTTCTGCTTTTGGAATTCTTGCTTCGAAAATTTCCTCAACACGAGGCAAACCTTGTGTAATATCAGTTCCAGCAACACCACCAATATGGAAAGTACGCATTGTTAGCTGTGTTCCAGGTTCTCCAATGGCTTGGGCTGCGATTGTTCCAACAGCTTGACCAAGATTAACAAGAACATCTCTTCCAAGGTCCTTACCATAACATTTCTGACAAACGCCTCTTCTGGTTTGACATGTTACTAGACTCCTAATTTTCACTCTTACAACTTTAACATCTTCAATTACTTGAGCTTGAGCTGCGTCAACAAGTTCATTTTTCCCAACTATCTTTTTTCCTGTCTTTGGATCTTTCACAATTTCGAGTGTCGTTCGTCCTTCAACGCGTGTCGCGAATCCTTGTCCGATTTGGTCAGAGTCTTCTCGATATAGATAAGCTCCTACTGTATCACCACAATCTTCTTCTGTAATTACAACATCCTGTCCAACATCGACCAAACGACGTGTTAGATATCCAGCGGTTGCAGTTCGAAGAGCTGTATCAGCCATACCTTTTCGAGCACCATGAGTAGAAATAAAATATTCCAACACATCATAGCCACCTTTCAAAGAACCTTTAATTGGCAATTCGATAGTCTCCCCTGTTGGTCCAGCAACTAAACCTTTCATTCCAGTCATCTGAACAACAACAGCCTCAGAACCTCGAGCCTTTGAATGAATCATTGCGTGAATTGAACCATCTTTGTCAATTGCATCAACCACCATTTCAGTGATCTTGTCCTTCGTTTCATTCCAAATCTTAATCACTTTTGTTTTTCGTTCAGCATTTGTCAAAAGACCCATATCATACTGAGCTTGAACTTCTTCAACTTTCTTATCAGCTGCTTCAAAAGTTTTTTGCTTATCCTTAGGTTCCTGAAAATCATCCATCCCCAAACTAATTCCCGATTGAGTAACATATTCAAACCCAAGGTTTTTCAATTGATCAACAAAGATAGCAGTTGCGTCTGTTCCATCGTTTTGTAAAAACCCAGCAACCAATTCTTTCAAATCTGTCTTTGTTAACTTTTTATTAACAAATCTAAGTTTTTCAGGAAGAATATCATTGATCAAAACTCTCCCAGCTGAAGTTTCTATTTTCCCCTCTTCTCGATATAGATTAATCTTAGCTCGCAAATCAATAATTTCCATTTGATATGCTCTTATCACATCTCCCATTGATGAAAATGATTTACCTTCACCTTTAACTCCAGGAATGATAGTCGTCATATAATATGCTCCCAAAACAATATCTTGTGAAGGAACTGTAATCGGATCACCACTTGATGGTTTAAGTAGATTTTTGCTAGAAAGCATAATCTCTGCACTTTCTTTTCTTGCTTCAGCAGTCAAAGGAACATGAACAGCCATTTGATCACCATCGAAGTCAGCATTAAAGGCTGTACAAACAAGTGGATGGACTCTAATAGCTTTTCCCTCAATTAGTACTGGTTGGAAAGCTTGAATTGAAAGTCTGTGCAAAGTTGGGGCACGATTAAGTAATACATAGTGATTACCAATAATGTTATCCAACATTTCATATGCCTCTTCTCTTTCAGCATCAACCATTCGTCCTGCAGTTCGCACGTTATGAGCATGCTCTTTATCAATCAGTTGATTGATAATAAAAGGTTTAAATAACTCCAATGCCATCTTCTTCGGAATTCCACACTGGTGAAGTTTCAGTTTTGGTCCAATAACAATTACTGATCTCCCAGAATAATCCACTCGTTTTCCAAGCAAATTTTGTCTAAATCGACCTTGCTTTCCTTTTAACATATCGGAAACTGATTTCAATGCTCTTCTTTGTCCAGTTGAAGCAGCTACTTGCGCTTGTGATCTTCTTGAACTGTTGTCAATTAAAGCATCAACTGCTTCTTGCAACATTCTCTTTTCATTTCGTTGAATCACCTCGGGAGCGCCAAGATCAATCAATTTTCGAAGACGGTTGTTCCGGTTGATAATCCTTCGGTAAAGATCATTCAGATCGCTAGTAGCAAAGCGTCCACCATTTAATTGCACCATCGGTCGGAGGTCTGGTGGAATTACAGGGATAACCTTAAGCATCATCCACTCAGGTTTGATTTTTGCATTTAAGAATCCTGCTAGAACTTTCAATCTCTTTGCTAATCTCTTTTTATCAGAAGTTTCTCCATTTACGATTTTTTCGCTCAAAGCTGCTACTTCCTTTTCTAAGTCAAGTTCTTTTAGAAGTTGGAAAATTGCTTCCGCTCCAATTGAGGCTTCGAATACATGGCCGAAGTTTCTTGAAACACTGTGATAATCAATCTCAGAAAGTGTTTGTTTTTTATGAAGACTTTTCAATCCTTCTTTCGAGGCTTGATAGATTGCCTTTACTTCTTCTTTCTCAGTTTCACCTTCAGCACTTTTTTGATTTAGCTTATATTCGCTTTCAAGATCCTTTAAAGCTTCTATTCTACCCTCTTCATCAACTGAGACAACAATATAGCTAGCAAAATAAACGATCCTTTCAAGTTCTTGCACTGACATGTCTAACGCCAATCCAATTCTAGAAGGAACACTTCGTAGAAACCAAATATGCGACACTGGAACTGCCAATTCAATGTGTCCCATTCTTTCTCGTCTCACAATAGACTTTGTGATTTCAACACCACATTTGTCACAAACAATACCCTTATATCGGATTCTTTTATATTTCCCACAATAACACTCCCAGTCCTTTGAAGGTCCGAAAATCTTTTCACAAAAAAGTCCGTCCTTTTCGAATCTCTGAGTTCTGTAGTTAATTGTTTCTGGTCTCATGATTTCTCCGTGTGACCATTCAAGAATTTTTTCAGGTGAAGCAATTTTCAATTGCACTGCACTAAAATCTGAAATTCTCGTTATATTTTCTGTCATCGAGTTTTGCTATTAAAGTTAAAGTTAAGTAAATTTATTTTTCAAAAGATTTTTCTTCCAAACCAGTCTCATCGTCTCTTTTAATTCTTTCGTTTTTCTTGAGATTAGTTTTTGATTCCAATAAATTTACTTCTAGTGCAAGAGCTTTGAGCTCATTAACCAAAACATGGAATGCTGCAGGAATATTCGGTGGCTTAATTGGCTCACCCTTAATGATTGACTCATAAGCCCTGGAACGACCAAGTACATCATCGGACTTGATTGTAAGCATCTCTTGAAGTGTGTGTGCTGCACCATATCCTTCAAGCGCCCAAACTTCCATTTCTCCAAATCTCTGTCCTCCAAATTGAGCTTTACCACCAAGAGGCTGTTGTGTAATCAACGAGTATGGTCCGATAGATCTCATATGCATCTTATCTTCAATCAAATGATTCAATTTCATAATATACATATAACCAACCATTGTTTTCTCCGTGAATGGTATTCCGGATTTCCCACTAACTAATTGAATCTTTCCATCTTCAGGAAGTCCAGCCTTTCTCAGTTCCGCCTTGATTTGATTAGCAGTTACACCATTTAGAGATGGTGAAGCTGCTTTATATCCAAGTACTTGAGCGGCCCAACCAAGATGAGTTTCAAAAATCTGTCCAAGATTCATACGAGAAGGTACACCGAGTGGAGTCAAGATAACATCTACAGGAGTTCCGTCAGGAAGATATGGCATGTCCTCCATCGCTGCAACTTTTGAAATTACACCTTTATTACCATGTCGACCAGCAAGTTTGTCACCCACTGAAATCTTTCTAAGCTGTGCTACTGAAATTTGAATCTGTTGAATAACGCCAGCTTGAAGCTTGTCTCCTTGTTCTCGTGAGAAAATTTTAATATCTACGATTTTTCCACTCTTTCCATGAGGCACATAAAGTGATGTGTCTTTTACATCTCGGGATTTTTCACCGAAGATTGCTCTAAGCAATCTTTCTTCTGCAGTCAAATCTCCTTCACCTTTCAATGTAACCTTTCCGACTAAAATATCGCCAGAAGAAACCTCTGCTCCAATTCGAATGATTCCTGTTTCATCAAGATTTTTTAATCTATCTTCACCAATATTCGGAATATCTCGAGTAACAACTTCCGGTCCAAGCTTTGTATCTCTAACGTCAACTGAGAATTCTTCAATATGCACAGAAGAATATCCATCTACGTGTCGCAGTCTTTCAGAAACAATAATAGCATCTTCGAAATTAAAACCTTCCCAAGGCATAAATGCCATCAGAACATTCTTTCCTAGTGCCAGTTCTCCATGATCGGTAGAGGCTCCATCAGCTAGCAGGTCTCCTTTTTTAACCATTTGACCTCGCATAACTCGAGGAACTTGGTTCATACTTGTAAATGCATTTGATTTTGCAAATGTTTGCAATGGATAACTGTGCCTTTTTGCTCTCTTGCCTTTTGCAGCCTTCTCTTTCAATACAATATGAGCACCATCAACTTCAACAATCTCGCCTTCCACTCCAGCCAAGACAACTTGTCCTGAATCAGCAGCTGCTTTATCTTCAAGCCCAGTCCCCACAAGTGGAGCATCTGGAACAATACAAGAAACGGCTTGTCGTTGCATGTTTGAACCCATAAGTGCACGATTGGCATCATCATGTTCCAAGAAAGGGATTAATGATGTCGCGACAGAAATACATTGTTTTGCAGAAACATCAACATAATCAACTTCCGTGGTTTCGATCTTTGTAGCTTCGGTGTGAACACGGGCCTCAACAATTTCTTCAATTAAGTTATCATATTCATCAATATCAATTCGCGCATGTGCAATATTGACCTGTTCTTCAGCAATAGCGTTCAGAAATCTAACTTCTCCAGTAATAAATGGGAGTACCTTGATTTCTTTATCAACGGAATTCTTTAGTTTCAATAAATCAGCCCCTTCAATCAACTTACCTTTGGCAAGTAAAACTTTTCCTGCAGAATCTTTTACGTCTTCCCTTGTGATTCTGTTCTCAGCTAGCTTATCATCAACCTTAACAGTCTTTTGCACAATTCTATAAGGAGTTTCGAGGAAACCATAGTCGTTGACTCTTGCATAGCAAGCTAGATGACCAACTAAACCAATGTTTGGACCTTCCGGTGTTTGTACTGGACAAATTCTCCCATAATGAGAATTATGAACATCTCGAACTTCAAATCCAGCTCTTTCCCTTGTTAGTCCTCCAGGACCCATCGCAGAGAGTCTTCTTTTGTGTTCAAGCTCAGCCAAAGGGTTCACTTGATCCATGAATTGTGAAAGTTGTGATGAAGAGAAAAATTCTTTAATTGAAGCCGCTACTGGACGAGGGTTTACTAGTTGTCCATGCACGACAGTAGTGACATCACAAGTACTCATTCGATCCTTAATATTCCTTACCATTCTTGCTAGACCAACTCGAACCTTGTTTTGAACAAGTTCACCAACGCCTCGTAAACGTCTGTTTCCAAGATGATCAATGTCATCAGGAATAGAGGAAGGGTCATTGCTAAGTCTAATAATCTCACCAATGATTTTAACTATTTCATCTTTACTCAAAATTCTATTCTCTTCTTTGTCTTCAGACTTATCCATATCCAATCGTAAGTTTAAACGATATCGTCCGACTCTTCCGAAGTCATATCTTTCGTTGCTGAAGAAAATTGAATCAACCATTTGTTTAGCATTTTCTGTTGTTGCTAAATCTCCTGGTCGCAATCTTTTGTAAATTTCTTTATAAGCCTCACCTGCTGTTGTTGCTGGATCTTTTGCAAGAGTTTCTTTTACCATCGCAACTTCACCATCATCAATGCCTTTGAAAGCTTTTAATATATCTTTTTCTTTTTCTAATCCAAAGACTCTCAAGAGAGAAGTTACTGGAATTTTTCTCTTTCGATCAATCTTAGCCCAAATTGCTCCGTCCATATCAGTCTCCATTTCAAGCCAAGCTCCTCTGTTTGGAATTACTTTTGCACCGAAAAGTTTTCTCCCCTTGGTGTACTCCATTGTGAAGAATGCTCCAGGGCTTCGAATCAACTGAGAAACAACAACTCTCTCAACACCGTTGATAATAAAAGTACCTCGATCTGTCATTATTGGAAAATCAGCAAGGAATATTTCTTGCTCCCTAACTTCACCAGTCTTCTTAATTAAAAGACTCGCTTGCGCTCGAAGAGGCGCATCATATGAAATATTTTTTTCTTTTGCTGTTAATTCATCATATTTTGGTTCATCTAAATAGCAATCACTGATTGCGAGTTCCATTTCATTTCCAGTGAAATCTTCTATAGGACAGATTTCTTTCAAAATCTCAGCAAGTCCTTCATTTAGAAACCATTGGTATGATTTTATTTGTGACTCAATTAGGTTTGGCAAAGAAACCATCGGTTGTTTTTGGAAAAACTTTCTTTTTGACAAACTTGAGTGTGAACTAAACTTTGACTTCACTACGAGATCCTTTTTGACTTTTTTCATATTAGCGCAATTTGATTATTGATTATTTTCTTGGTACACAAAAAATAATCAGTTCTACTGATTAATATATAAACTTAACTATTTTTTTCGGTCATTGCTTCTCTTAGCATTGAGAAAAGAGATCAATTGTATTATACGGGCCAATAAATGGCCTTTTGTTCCTGTCGCAAATTGTTCGGACGAATAAAACCAGACAAAAAACCTACGCTTATTTGTTTTTTGCAGTTTTATTATACATATATACAAGACGGTAAAAACCAAAAACACACAAATGTTTTTGCATTCAACCATCTTTGATTTAACAAGTTTATTTTACACGCCAGATTCTTTCTTGTCAAGCACTTTTTTTGCTATGATAATGAATATTCCATCATCCTTGCAACAACTT